>Ga0102905_1000006_pt1 | contig 23594 bp, 21 predicted proteins | sample Colrivmeta1556B3_FD_84973 | JGI IMG/M metagenome (GOLD analysis project Ga0102905, IMG submission 84973) | Estuarine microbial communities from the Columbia River estuary - metaG 1556B-3 | ecosystem: Environmental > Aquatic > Marine > Intertidal zone > Estuary | place: USA: Columbia River...
AAAATGGAGCTAGAGCAGCAATGGCAGGAAACTAATTTTTAGTCCAAGCTTATAAAAATTAAAAAGACGCCAACTTTGGCGTCTTTTTTGTATATTATAATTAGAATCAAAACATATAAAAAATGAAATTTAGTTTACTATTATTAATGCTTCTATCACTAAAATCATGTGGAAGCACAAATGCTATTATGTCGATACAAGAGAATACAATGCAAAAATTATCTGGACTTTATTCAGTTACCACTTTAGGGAAAAATAATACATTAGCCATTACTCCTGAAATAAATTTTGACGAAAACACAAATCGCGTTTCTGGTTTTTCTGGCTGTAACCGCTTTAATGGCTCTTATACAATTACCGAAAACAACATAACATTTGGCCCTACAGCATCGACAAGAATGATGTGTGGAGAAGAAGCAAACAGCATTGAACATAATATGTTTGATGTGCTATCTCAAGTTAATTCGTTTACATTAAAAAACAACGAATTAACGCTTTTAAAAGACAAAATTGTTTTGTTAATCGCAAAACAAAACAACGATTATGTTATTGAATACACAGCAGCTTCTCGAGGTAGTTACCAACAAATAAATATTAATAATCAAGCGGTTTCTATTATAAGCAAAAGAGATGGTAGTGCAAAAGCAAAGACGTGTTCTGAAGCAGACTGGAAAAAACTCATTACACTTATTAATACTATCGAAATAGAAAAAATAACAGAACTTGAAGCTCCTTCCAAAAGGTTTCAATTTGATGGCGCAGCTATTGCTAGACTAACCATAAAACATAAAGATTCTACATATGAAACCAATAGTTTCGATCATGGAAACCCTCCCAAAGAAATTTCAGTTTTAGTTAAAGAAATCCTATCAATAGGAGAAAACATTGAATAGCAACTTTTGTTATTGTATTTTTGTAAAAAAATGTAATTGTGAGTATTGAAGACATCCAAAACGAAATAATAGACGAATTCTCAATGTTTGAAGATTGGGAAGAACGCTACCAATATATGATTGATTTAGGGAAAGATTTACCCTTAATTGACAACCAATATAAAAACGATAGTAATATTATTAAAGGTTGCCAAAGTAAAGTATGGGTGCATGCTGAAATGAAAGATGATAAAATTGAATTTACTGCTGATAGTGATGCTATTATCACAAAAGGTATTGTCGCCATTTTAATAAGAACCTTTTCAAATCAACATCCAAAAGATATTATTGAGGCAAATATGGATTTCATTGATAAAATTGGTTTAAAAGAGCATTTATCACCAACACGAGCTAATGGATTAGTAAGTATGGTGAAGCAATTAAAAATGTATGCTATAGCATACCAAACACAGCTAAATTAAGATGAGTAATACAATAGATACTGCCGAATTAGGTGAAAAAATAGTAAACGTACTTAAAACGATTTACGATCCAGAAATACCAGTTGATATTTACGAATTAGGCTTGATCTACGACGTATTTGTAAACGAGGATTTTGATGTTAAAATTTTAATGACTTTAACAACACCTAACTGCCCAGTTGCAGAAACATTACCATTAGAGGTTGAAGAAAAAGTTAAATCATTAGATGCTGTAAAAGGAGCCGAAGTAGAAATTACTTTTGATCCTCCCTGGACTCAAGAGTTGATGAGCGAAGAAGCAAAGTTAGAATTAGGGATGCTCTAGACAGCAAAACTATTTCAACTTAATAAGAGACGTACAAACAACTTAATATTTTACTTTTTGAAAGACGAAATAATAAATCGTGTTGCGAGTAGCAAATTAGTTACCATTGACCTAGAGGATTTTTATCCAGACGGGAAGCGTGTATTGTTTGATATTAAAGACTGGCTATTTGAAGGTTTTGTGCTTCGCGAAAAAGACTTTAGAAACCAAGTAGCGGAGTTTGATTGGAGTCAATATCAAAATAATTTTGTTGCTCTAACTTGCAGCACAGATGCAATAATTCCAGGTTGGGCATATATGCTTTTAAGTATTCAACTAGAGCCATACGCTAAAAAAATCGTTATTGGAACTCTTGATAATTTAGAAACTTCTATTTACCAAGACATTATAAACGACCTTGAAATCTCAGACTTCAAAGACAAACCTATTATAATAAAAGGTTGCTCCAAAAAACCTGTTCCACAAAATGCTTATATCATGCTTTCTAATAAGTTAAAGCCATTAGCTAAGTCTATCATGTATGGAGAGGCTTGCTCTTCTGTACCACTTTTCAAAAAAAAATAATATTATAAGTGACTTTAGTTTAAGATAAGTGTCAAATACACAAATCAAAATAAATAATTAAATTAAAATCAGTTTTACAATTGCATTAAATAGTCCCATTTTAAACGTTTATATCATAAAAAAATTAACCTATTTGAAAAATTATTATATTTAAATAAAATTAAAGAAATGAAAAGAACATTATTATTATTTGCATTACTTATCGGAATGGTTTCGATGAATGCTCAAACAAAAGAGGAATTACAGACTCAAAAATCTGAGAAACAAGCTATTGCTGATGCAGCTCAAGCTGAAGCAAATGCCTTACAGGCAAAAATTAACGCTCTTCCGGGTTGGAAAAAGGGTGCTTTTGGTACTATTGGTGGAAGTTTATCCAACTTTAGCAACTGGTATGCTCAAGACAAACCAAACAATGCTTCTGGAAATATTGGTTTTACTGTTAATGCTTTTGCTAATTTAATTGAAGATAAATTCTTTTGGAGAAACTCACTAACTACAAATTTGAGCTGGGTAAAACTAGACGACAAAGATAACGGAACTGATGACGACAATAGTTTTGAACCAACTACTGATGTGTTTAATATTTCTTCTTTATACGGTAGAAATATTGCGAAAAACATAGCCGTTTCTGCATTAGCAGAATACAGAACAACACTTTTAACCAATTTTAATGACCCAGGTTACTTAGACGTTGGTGTTGGTTTTACATGGACACCTATTGAAAATTTAATAGTGGTTATTCACCCTTTAAACTACAACTTTGTTTTTGCTGATAGCAATTCTGTTTTTGAATCATCGTTGGGTGCTAAAATTGTTGCAGACTATACAAGACAAATTGGTGCTGTTAATTTTAAAACTAACTTATCTGCTTTTCAAAGTTATAAGTCTGGCGACTTCTCTAACTGGACATGGTCTAACTCATTTAGCTACACACTTTGGAAAATGATTGGTGTTGGTTTTGATTTTGGTCTAAGAAGCAACAAGCAAGAAGCTTTAAACTATGCTCTAGCCCAAGTACCAGCTACTGCAACATCTTTTGATGATGTTGATAATGATTTACAATCATACTATACCCTTGGTTTAAGCTATAAGTTTTAACCCGCTTTAATATTAAAGATGTTATAAAAAATGCGCTTCCCTTTTTCAAGGAAGCGCATTTTTCGTTTTAGGAATAGTAGTGGAAAGCCCATAGAGGTGTATAAGCGAGTACTTGTAGGTACAAATCCAAATATTATTGGACTAAACCTTCTTCATTATAATCTTGGTACAAGAAGTGATTGTATGGAAAACGCGTAACGTGAATTTCGCGAACCTCATCGTAAACACGTTTTTTGAAATCTTCTAAATTCTCTTTATTTAGTGCAGAAATAAATAACGCATTGTTGCCAACCTTATTCATCCAGGTACTCTTCCATTCATCAAGAGAATAGTGTTTTGCCGTTCTTTCTGTTTCTAAATCATCCTCAGCAAAAGGCTCTGCCTGATAAGCATCAATTTTATTGAAGACCATAATAGTTGGTTTATCGCCGCTTTTTATTTCACCTAAAACTTTCTCTACAGAAGCGATATGTTCTTCGAAATTAGGATGTGATATATCTACCACATGAAGCAACAAATCGGCTTCTCTAACCTCGTCGAGTGTGCTTTTAAAACTATCAACCAATTGTGTTGGAAGCTTACGAATAAAACCAACAGTATCGCTTAATAAAAAAGGAAGGTTTTGAATAACTACTTTTCTAACGGTGGTATCAAGTGTAGCAAATAATTTATTTTCTGCAAACACATCACTTTTACTAATAACATTCATTAAGGTAGATTTACCAACATTGGTATAACCAACAAGTGCGACACGAACCATTTTACCACGGTTTCCGCGTTGCACTGACATTTGCTTGTCAATGGTCTTTATACGGGCTTTTAATAGTGTGATTTTATCACGAACAATACGTCTATCTGTTTCAATTTCGGTTTCTCCAGGTCCACGCATTCCAATACCCCCTTTTTGGCGTTCAAGGTGCGTCCACATTCCTCTTAAACGTGGAAGTAAATATTCGCATTGTGCCAATTCTACCTGAGTTCTTGCATAACTTGTTTGCGCACGTTGTGCAAAAATATCCAGAATTAAATTGGTTCTATCTAATACTTTAACATCAAGAATTTTACTAATATTACGTTCTTGTGCTGAGGATAATTCATCATCAAAAATAGCAGTACTTATATCGTGCTCTTCAATATATTTACGCACCTCTTCCATTTTACCCGTTCCTATAAAGGTTTTAGGGTTTGGCATATCCATTTTTTGCGTAAAACGTTTTGCCGCATAACCACCAGCTGTAAAAGTTAAAAACTCTAGTTCATCTAAATATTCTTTAGACTTTTCTTCATTTTGATCTTTAGTGATAACACCTATTAAAACCGCACGTTCTAAAGCAATATCTTTCTTTTCTATCATATTACAAAGTTACATAATTGCTAGCGTTTTATTTTTAATATTTTTAAGCCTATTTTTGATTTATGACAGGCGATTTAGAAGCTATTCCCGTTCGTGATGATTTGCAAACTATTGCATTTTACAATCTTGAAAACTTATTTGATTTTGAGGACGATCCAAATACTCATGACAATGATTTTTTACCTAGATCTGAAAAAAAATGGACGCCAAAACGTTACAAAAACAAACTCAGAAAGTTAGGGTTTGCTATTTCTAATATTGGGAAAAAGGAAACTGGAAAGCATCCCGCTATTGTTGGTTTAGCAGAAGTTGAAAACGCTAAAGCTATTGAAGATTTAATAGCTTCAAAACATTTGGAAGCTATTAATTATGGTTACGTGCATTATGACTCTTTAGATGAACGCGGTATTGATGTAGCTTTATTGTATGACTCTGATGCTTTTGAGGTAGAACACTCGGAATCATTTAGGGTACATCTTACAAGGGATGATGGCGAGACTGATTACACCAGAGATATTTTATTAGTTTCTGGATTACTCGATGGCGAACAAATTCATGTTATTGCAAACCATTGGTCGTCTAGACGTGAAGGAGCCAAAGAAACAGAACATAAACGTTTTGCTGCTGCCGATAAAGTCATAGAAATAATAAATGATTTGAATATTAAATATAGTAATCCTAAAATAGTAGTTATTGGCGATTTTAATGATGACCCTGCCAGTAATAGTATTAAACGAATGGTTGATAGTCTAGGTTTATTTAATCCTATGGAAGTTTTACATACGTATTCTAGAGGAACGACCACCTATAACTACCAATGGAATTTATTTGACCAAATACTTTTTTCTACCAACTTTTTTGAGGCTACCCCTGATACTTTAAGTTTTGACAAAGCCAATATTTTTGATGATGACTTTTTAAAACTGCTTAAGGGAAGGTACAAAGGCAAACCTTTTAGAACTTATGTTGGCCCTAAATATAAAGGCGGATACAGTGATCATTTTCCAGTGTATACTATTTTTAAGAAGTGATTAAGTTGCTTGAAAAAGAACATACGTTAAACCCAAAATAGCAATAGGTAACAACCAAAGGAACCAAATATTATAAGACAATTTTTTGTTTTTAATTATTTTAGCATTTAGAACTTTTCGTTTTCTGCCTCCGTATTGCATCCAATTTTTGAAATAAATAAAAATAGCAACTAATACAAATAATGTCCATGCCTTACTTGCAGACATCGTATCTACATGCATTTGCCTAAAAAAGCCTGCAAAAAAGACACCTAAAAGTAATAGTAAACTGCATTGTAAAACCGTAATGTAAAAGGTAGCAATACCGTTAGCTTTTTTGCTCTTTTTAGTTTTGTAATGTTGAAAAAAGCGAAAGAAAAGGGAGTCGAATGTGGTCATAAAATAATAATTAGCACAAAGGTATCACTAATGTTTTACTATTCCATATAATCAACACTAATCTCATCCAATTCATAAATCCCATCAAAAGTACCTTGACCACTTCCTGTATATTTAAATGCAATGTAAATGGTTCCTGAAACACAAGATAAATCAACATTACCAGAACCACTAAGCACATTTATTTCAATTGTGCTTAATATCGTGTTTTCTAATCTTTAATCAAACCACAACAAGATGATGCCGTAAGGTTGCATGATTTAAAATATCGTGTTTTCTAATCTTTAATCAAACCACAACAAGGCTATATGCCGTAGATGAAAATCTTTAGTCCTGCTTCGGTGGGACTTTTTTGTTTTAATAATCGTTTTAAAACTTTGCAGAATACTTGTCAAGACTATGACCAGTTTTAAAACTCCTTACTTCGGTTATGGTGTTATGTTTAGCATCATAAACCACTTCAACAAAGAATTTGTCAATAGCGTAACAATTACAACGCTCCCCATTACCAATATAGTTATCTAAATAAGTGCCATATTGATTAACGGCTTCCATGCGTTCATTTAGTTCTAATGCATTAAACTCGTATAAGGTCATTTTTTTATATTGATAGGCTTTTCATCGCCGCTATTCTTTATAAAACCACCTATTGTACTGACTGTTTTTTTTAATTGCATAAAAGTCTGATGGACTCCAACCTTCTCTATAATCTTCATCTGTATATTTATGGGATTTGTGTCGGGTTTTCCTTTAGCATTAGAAAAAGATTACACTTCTTTTAGATATTACCAAGCTGGAATATTTAATAAAAATTATTTAACTACCTCTAAAGGAAAATACAAAGGGTATCCTTTTAGAAGTTGGAATGATAGCGGATTTAGCAATGGTTTTAGTGACCACTTTCCTGTTTACATCTATTTGATTAAAGAAGTAAAATAGCCTGATTCTAACTTAACCAGGCACTCCAAGGAATTCTTGATATTAACAATACTAATGCTATGGTGTAAAAAATTGCTATGGTTTTAAGTTTTGGCGAAGACGTTAACTTCTTCTTATGTTTTGAGTGCCCGATAGTTATTAAAACTACAACGATAATATTTACTAATGGATGTTCTATAAGATATAATCTATTTACGGCATCTTTCATGACACCTCCCATTCCAAGTTCTCCAAAAACAGCGAATCTTGGTGATACAAAATATAGAATAAACCCAATAAGTAATTGAAGATGAGAAACGATTAAAGTAAATAAAGAAATTCTAAAATCGTTTGCACTATACTCTTTTCCTCCAACAGTTTTAACAATAGCATTAACTACGGCAATTATTAAAATTAGAAGTACTAAATAGGCCCAATATGAATGTAATACTTGTATAGCTTCGTACATGATTTTGTGTTTTTATTTAACGAGTCAAAAATAATGATTTTAATTCATAAAAAAACCGCTTCTTTTTAGAAACGGCTTTTTTAGATATTTTAATTTATTATTCCCATTTATTTGCTGCATCAGTACCTCCATAAATTAAGGTTGCTAGATAAGGATTATCAATAAATGCATTTCTATTGCCTTGGGCTGCATAAATAACATCATTTCTTTGTTCCTCGAATTCTGAAACAGGATCTTCTATATTCCACTTTAAAAATAATTCTAAGGATCCTACTCTAGAAAACGATTCGCCATATCTGATATTTAAATATAGAATCATTCTGGCTACATCACCTTTCCACTCATCTCCAGGGAACCACTCACCATTGATTAACTCGTAGTTTCCAGAACCATCAACAAAAGAATTGTTACTACGGCTAGTATTTGTGCCAGCGTCACAAACTCTTAAATGGTGCAAATCTGCCTTCACAATTAAATCTTTAGCTTCACCGCCATCGCCACCTGCATACAATGATTGTGGATACACATGTTCTGTATTAAAAGTTAACGGACTATGATTTGGGTTACCTTGATACTCTTCCCAATATCTTCTTTCACCAGAGTATATTAAAACCACATTATCAGGATTTGTTAAATCGGCATCTGCCAAATATAAATATTGATGTCTTTGAATATAAGTTAGTATAGTTGTGTGGTTTGATTTTGTATGATCTTCTAATTGATTTAACATTAAATCTGAATCTTCAGAAAATATAACACCATTATAATAATCTACTAAATCAGGAGGTATATTGAAATTTAAAGGGGCAATAACCGTAAGGGTTACGGTAGCAGTAGAACATGAATTATTGGGTGTGTCATCATCACAAATGGTATACGTGAACGAATCTGTACCCGTAAAACCATTTTGAGGCGTATAACTTATTGTGCCATCTGTATTTAAAACTACTGCACCTTGCGTTCCTGTATTATCTAATGATGTTAGTATAGCGTCATCAGTTGTGTCGTCGTTATTTACAATATCAGAAATTATTTTTACTTCATTTTGTACAATTGAGTAAGCATCATTCACGGCCGTTGGGTTCCCTTCATCTATTACGGTTATCGTTACGGTTGCAGTTACACAAGTAGGCGTAAGGTCATTATCGCATAATGTATAAGTAAATGTGTCTTGACCAGAAAAACCGTTTAACGATGTATAAGAAATTGTATCATCATCATTTAATATTACCATACCAGAGCTAGATGAACTATCTATTGAAGTTAACGTAGCATTATCTACTATTGTGTCGTTATCCAATAAGGTTGTAATGAGTGTTGTCGTGTTCTCTATAACTTCTAAAGTATCATTTTCGACAGCTGGGTTACCCGTATCATTTACAGTAACGGTTACCGAAGCTGTTGCGCAATTTGGAGTACTTAAGCCGTCACAAATAGTATATGTAAAAACATCTGTCCCTGTAAAATTATTTGCAGGAGTATAAATAAGTTTGTTAGAGGCTTCAATAATAGATCCACCCTGACTTGTAGACGTATCAAAATTATTAAGCTTAGCATTGTTTTTAAGCGAATCATTACTTAAAACACTTATTGATATTGAGGTGTTTTCTAAAGTGCTTACAGTATCATTTGCTGCTACTGGAGGCATTACCGCGACACTGTCATCGCTTCCACCACAACCAAAAAATATTACAACTAAAAATATATATACATACTTCATAACAAAAATTTTATGTGAAGATAAAAAAAACCCCTTAGTAAACTAAGAGGTTTTTTTTATTTAATTATTTTAAGGTACTAGTTTGCTAACCAAACTCCACCAGTTTTAATAACGCTTAGACTTTCAATACCGGTTGAACCAGTATAAACTACAAAGTTTAAAACATATTTTTGCCCTTCTTGAGCACCAGGATCTCTTGCACCCAATAGTACATTAGCTGCTTCCAATAACATATCATCACTCCAGTAATTTGAACTCGCATCTCTTCTATCGAAACTTCCAAAGAATCCAACATTGTCTGCAGGACCAGGATAAATATCTATAAACGCATTAGAGATTAAATCAACATCTGCACCTAATAAGGTATAATTAATAGTGTTATCTGGTACCCATGCTCCGTTTTCATAACCATATTGGAATGAAGTTTCAATAACGTCTGGAGTTAAATTCCATTTGTCACCGTCAAAAATACTATGACCGTATTCTGTTGAACCTGATCCTGAGTAATAATCATATTGCACCATGGCTACATCGCCTTCTTTAGCGTAAGGAAATAAGCCCTCTAAGAAGATGTCTAGAATATAAAGACTACTGCTTCCAAAGTTTGGAAATCTAAACCCGAATGAGTCGAAATCTGCTTTTGTAAACACATATGGAAATTCCCAATCGCCGTCGTTTTTAGCTACTACAGCTGTTACTTCTACAAGTGTTGCATTTGCAATATAAGCTCCTGCTGTGTATAATAAAGTCATCGTTTCTGTACCTCTAGAACCATTGTAAATCTCATAAGATACCGCGTACACATCACCTTCTGTAGCAGTTGGCAAAATAATATTTAAACCTTCTAAAATCATAGCTTCACTCCAGTAATTATCACTTGAAGATCTTACGTCAAAACTTCCAAACTGTAATAGATTTGCCGCAGGACCTGGATAAGATGTCGCTAAATCAGTAGCTATTGTATCATAATCATCTCCAGATAATGCATATTCTATTGCCGTTGTTCCACCAGCTTCAACATCTAGTTTAGTAAATCCGTATCCATTATATTGAATAGTAAATGATTCAGAAAAGTTTGTTCCACCATCGTAAATAGCAAAAGTAACAGCTACAACTTGACCAACACTATACTCACCGCCTAATAATTCGTAAAGCCCTTCTAAAATCATACTATCAGACCAATAGCCATCTCTACCTGATCTTCTATCGAAATTACTGAATCTTGCCGCGCTTGCAGCAGGTTCAGGGTATTTTGAACTTAAAGCATCACCAATAGTTTCAAAATCACCATCCGATAATGCATATGATAATATATCTGCATTATAAGTTAACTCTACAAAAGTTCCATTAACTGCTGTTTCATAGTTGTCACCTAAATAGCCATCAACTTCGTTTAAATTTGATAACGTCTCCATAGTAGACATAGTTTCCAACTCTGTTTTATCAAATAAGTTGTAACCAACATTAACTAATGATCCTTCTCCCCAAACAGGGTATTTATCAGCTAAAAAATCTGGTATTATTTGATCTGCTTGGTCTTGAGATCCAAAATATTCTTCCTCGCTTAATTCTGTCTCATAAATCGCATAATCTTCTGAAGTAAAAGTATATGCTTCAACAGCTTGAATATAGTCAAACCCTGGTCTTTCTGCTGAATCCAGATCATTATAAATGTCCTCATTAGGATTACAACCCGTTAAGATTGCACCTAAAAATGCTAAACAATAAATTATTTTTTTCATTTTCAAAGTTTTTTAAAAATTAAGTTTTGCTCCAATACTAAATGTTCTTCCGTAACCAAAATACACTAATGCAGTATTTGCGATTGAACCTGATCCATCTCTTGCATCAGAGATGTATTCCGTATCAAAAACGTTATTCATTCGTGCTGTTAACATCGTATCAAAAGGCCCAACATTGAAAGAATGACTAATAACTGCGTCAAACAATCCATAATCTGGCATTTTCCATGCATCTGGAGCGCCTGCAGTACCTCTATCACTTGGGTCGTAAGCTGCGTAAATATCTGCGTAATAATTGTAATCTAATACAAATCTAGTTTCAGGAGTTAATTTATAACTTAAACCTAAAGCGGCAGTAGTTTGAGCAGCATCAGAAACGTGTAAATCTTTAATAAATAAATCTACCGTATCTATAACATTCTGATCTTCATCAAGGATATCAACGTTTTGTACATTACTATCCCATCTCCAGTCGCCTAAAGAGGCCATACCTGTAATGTTTAATTTATCTGTAGCTCTATAAACAAAATCTAATTCAATACCATTGTGAATAGCATTTACTCCTAAAATATTAGCAGCTGCATTAGTACCATCCGGTTGTTGAAAAGTTGCAATTTCTGTTCTATCCGTCCAACTTGTTGAATATAAATTTATATTTCCAGATAATTTTTCTGAACGGTATCCGTATCCAATCTCAAAACTAGCAATTTTTTGATTAGGTGCGTCTTCATTAATATTCTCATTATTAAAATTTAAGAATGTAGAATTAAAATCAGGTGCTTTTTCAAAATAACCTAAATTTACGAATACATTATTTTTATCATCAAGTCTGTAGTTTGCACCACCTTTAGCACTGTAACCAAGAAAATTATATTTATCAGTTGTTTGCAACGGATCAGAATCTAAATAGTTAAAATAATCTATTCTTTGATATGAGGTATTTGATAATGCTAACGAGATAAAGGTGTTAAAGTTTTCATTAACATCATATTCTAACTGGCCAAATGCTCCTAACCATCCTACTTTACCATCGTTGTTATAACTTCTCTTATCCCCAACTTGAAGTACATTGTTTGGGTTGTTTTCATCACTATCATCTAAGAAATACTGTCCTCCTAATAAATCAGTTACTTCTTGGAAGTGTTTACCAGTGTAGTCTCTCCAATCAAGTCCTGTTAATAAAACCAAATCATCAGATAAATTTGTTTTCAACGTAGATAATATACCGAACCAATTGTGGTCATTACGTGAAGCTCTTAAAATAGTTTCAGACCCGTTAGCGCCACTTGCAATATTTTCATCTACTATTTTATCAAAATCTAAAGTCCCATAAAGTCCATTTCTGTAATCACTGTAACCACGACTATCAAAACCAAACTTATAGTCTCCAGCAGTACCTCCTCCACCACCGGATCCAAAAGAGGCATATGCCACTGTCGAAATACTCGTGTTGTCATTTAATGTCCAATAATGGTTTAAAGACATTTGAGGCTTATTGTAAAAGTTATCTTCTTGATGCGTTACTTGTCCATTTTTATAACCCCAATCAGCATTAAATTTTCTTCCTCTTTCTGAGCTTTTGTAAGTTTCAATTAATTGACTATTCTGTCTTTGACCATGGCGTTGTTTAGCACCAAATACAGAAAATGACAATTTATGAGCGTCATTAATTTCTTTAGAAATATTTAAAAAATAATTGACACCTGAAAACTCTGTACCATCTACATAACCATTACCTGTAGTTTTAGCCGCATTTACTGTTGCTGCTAAACCATTATCCATTAAACCTGTAGAATATGTTACACCAAATTTCTCATAGCCATCATTTGCTATAGATGTAAAAATATTTCCACCAGCCTCAGCATCAGTTGTTTTAGTAATAATATTAATTGTACCCCCTATTGATGGTACAGCTACTTTTGAAGCACCAAGCCCTCTTTGAACTTGCATTGATGACGTTACATCTCCAAGTCCTGCCCAGTTACTCCAGTAAACACGACCATTTTCCATGTCATTTACAGGAATACCATTTATCATAACAGCAACGTTTTGAGAATCAAAACCTCTTAGATTAATCCTACCATCACCATAACCACCACCGGCTTTGGTTGCATATACACCAGGCGTAGATTTCAAAATTTCAGGAAATTCTTGAGTTCCTAGCTTAAGCTCAATGTCAGCTGCTTTAATTGTCGATACAGCAACAGGAGTTTTTCTATCCACTGCTACAGAAGCAATAATTTGAACTTCCTCTAAACCAAATTGGCTAGACGATAATGTTACACTACCAAGAGTCATATCTCCTGTAAATGCAATAGTTTTAGAATTATACCCAATAAAGGATATTACAATTTCTCCAGAAGAAGATTTAGTTTTGATAGTGAAATTCCCATCAAAATCTGCAATAGCACCGTTAGAAGTGCCTTTCTCAATAACATTAGCTCCTGGAAGTGGAATATTAGTTCCTGCTTCAATAATTGTACCTGAGATAGTACTTTGTGCCATAACAACTGCTGAAAACAGTAATGCTACGGTAAACATTAAAAAACGCGTAGTTCTTTTCATAATTATTTATTTGAAATTAGTCGATGCGAAAGTACATATTTATTAGCATTAATTATTATGCAAATGTTAAGATTTTTAACATTTTTTATTAACAAAAAAGCGCCAGTATTTAACATAATGGCGCTTTTAGTAAATATTTGATGATTTTTTACGACATTCCTTTATAATACTTTAATAAGTTTTGAGTTGAAGAATCATGTTCGTTATTCTCAACATTGTTGAATTCCTGTAAAATTTTTGATGCCAATTGCTTCCCTAGCTCTACTCCAAATTGATCATAACTGAAAATATTCCATATAATACCTTGTACAAATATTTTATGCTCGTACATGGCTATTAATTTCCCTAAACTTTCAGGTGAAAGTTTATTTATAAAAATGGTGTTTGTAGGCTTATTTCCTTGAAATATTTTAAAAGGAATAATATCCTCTCGAGTGCCCTCAGCTAAAACTTCAGCTTCTGTTTTACCATTTAAAAGCGCTTCAGTTTGTGCTAAAAAGTTTGATGTTAATTTATCTTGATGGTCTTGATTGCCATGCAGCGATTTAGTAAAACCTATAAAATCAGCAGGAACCAACTTAGTGCCTTGGTGTATTAGTTGAAAAAATGCATGTTGTGAATTTGTTCCTGGTTCTCCCCAAATTAAAGTACCTGTTTCATAATCTATAGGATTTCCATTTCTATCTATACTTTTACCGTTACTTTCCATAATACCTTGTTGAAGGTATGTTGCAAATTGATTTAAATACTGAGAATAAGGAATAACCGCTTCACTTTCAGCTCCAAAAAAGTTATTATACCAAACACTAATAAGCGCCAAAACTACTGGAATATTATTCTTAAAATCTTCGTTTTTAAAATGGGTATCCATCTTATTGGCACCTTTCAATAAACTATCATAATTGTCATAACCTACGGCTAAACTAATTGATAAACCAACAGCACTCCATAATGAGAAACGGCCACCAACCCAATCCCACATGGGAAAAATATTGTTCTGGTCAATACCAAAGTTTTTTACAGATTCAATATTTGTTGAAACGGCCACAAAATGTTTAGCAATATCAACCTCATTAGCAGACTTTAAAAACCATTCTTTTAAGGTATTGGCATTTGAAAGTGTTTCTTGCGTTGTAAACGTTTTTGAAACTATAACAAATAACGTGGTTTCAGGGTTTAATTTTTTAATAACCTCGTTAACATGATCACCATCTACATTACTTACAAAATACGTTGTTAGATGATTTTTGTAATACTGTAATGAGTCTACTACCATAGCTGGCCCTAAATCTGAACCGCCAATACCAATATTAACGATAGTGTCAAATGGTTTTCCTGTGTATCCTTTTAGGTCGCCATTTACTATTTCATTTGTAAAAGTTTCTATTTTTCGTTTTACTTTATAAACCTCTGGAACAACATTTTCTCCATCAACCTTAACATTATAAGATTCTGGAGCTCTTAAGGCTGTATGCAATACCGCTCTACCCTCTGTTTGGTTGATTATTTCTCCAGAAAACTGGCTTTCAATAGCCGCTTTCAGCTTAACATCATCTGCTAATTCTAGCAAATATTTAAAAGTTTCACTTGTTATTCTATTTTTAGAAAAATCTACATAAAAGTCATCCCATTTAATGGTGAATTTATTTGCTCTGTCTTTGTCTTCTGCAAATAAATCTTTCATGTGAACATCTTTTACATCATTAAAGTGTTCCTTTAGTTTTTTCCATGAATTGGTTGAAGTAGGATTTATATTTGGTAATGCCATGAATTACTGGTTAAGTGATATTAGATTATTATTTTGTTTTATAGTTTGTTCTGGTTGGTTCTGTTCTTCAAAAACATCTTCTAAAAAATGGATATTATCTAGTTGAATTTTTATAGGTTGAATAAATTTTAAATACTCAACTTTTAAAGAATCTGAAATAGGTTTAGCTTCTGGCAATTTTTGTTTAAATGGATCTACCTGTTTTCCATTTTTCCAAAAACGATAACAAACATGTGGTCCGCCTGTATTTCCTGTCATACCAACTTTTCCTATAATATCACCTTGTTTTACAAATTGGCCAACTTTAACCAGGCGTTTACTCATATGTAGGTATTGAGTTTCATAAGTCGCGTTATGACGTATTTTTACATAATTACCATTACCGCCTTTTCTTCTAGAATCGATGACTGTACCATTGGCAGTAGCCATAATCGGAGTACCAATTCGTGCCGCAAAGTCAGTACCTTTGTGCGCGCGTACTTTAAATCCGTAAACGGCAATACGCCGTTTTAAATTATAACGCGATGATATTCTACTAAACTTTACTGGTGCTTTTAAAAACGCACGTCTTAAGTTTTTAGCTTTATCATCAAAATAATCAATAACTCCTTTTAAAGAATCTGTTTCAAACCGAAAAGCATAAAAAGGTTCCTTATTGTGTTCAAAATAGGTAGCTTTAACATCATGTACACCAGAGTAAATGGTATCATCTATATACTTATCTGTGTAAATCACCTTAAAACGGTCGCCTTTTTGTAGACGTCTAAAATCAATAGTCCATGCGTAAATGTCATCCGCCAATTTATTAGTTAGTACAGCACTAACTCCTTGTTCATCTAAAGTTTCTGAAATACTACTAGTAATAATGCCAGTTACTGTTTTTTCAACATATTTTATGGGTTTTCTACTCGTGTAAGCATGAATAGAATCTTGAAAATTTATAACCACATATTCTTCTAAATTGGGCTGGTATATAAAACATCTTGGAAGTTCTAAGGAATCTTTAGAGCATAAAAGGGTATACGGTTTTCCTATTTGGAGACGCCTTATATCAAAAGTGTCTTTGGCTTTTTCTGCAATGTTAAATATTTTTGGGTAACCTACATGGTTACGTTCCAAAATTTCACCAAAACTATCACCTTTTCTTATAGTATCTCTTTTAACAATGTAATGATCTAAATTAAAACCAAATTCTAAAATAGGCTCTGGCTCTTCAATTACAACTAATTCTTCAATTATAGTTTTTGGTTCGTCCTTACAAGCTATAAAACATATTGCTAAAGCTAATACTATTAAATATCTGTTCCCCACGTTTCTTTTTCTTTCTCGGTCCATAAATCTGGAAAAAATATTCTTTTTTGATATTTTGGAAGCATGTATTTTTGCCAATTGCTTCCTCCTGTGGCTTCTCCATCACCATCTTTTCCCAAAATATAATGTTTAGCAGCATTATAATGTGCCATTACCCATTTAATATTAACGGTATAATCTAGATGACGCATTGCTTTAACTAAATCTTTGTCTTTTTGATCTGCTTTAGGCAATTCTTTAAATCTTGACCACAAATTTTTAGTTTGATAGACTTTCATAAAAGTAATAAATTCTTCTTTATAACGGTTTTCGAAATTGATAAGTAAGATTGATTTTTTGCCCGTTTTATAATCTTTACCTGCAGCTTGCCAATACAAATGTTCTAAAGCATGTTCAAAAGGCGTATTTCTATCTATAGTCTCTCTAAATCGAATATCAATTAAATTTATAAGTTCTGTTGAAGCAAACTCTATTAAGCGATATTGTGCGCTTTGAAATCCACTAGCTGGTGTAAGTGTGTGTCTAAATTTATTATACTGTTCAACATCCATGCCCTCTCTCATAATATTAAATGAGGTAGTAAGCATATCGAAATATCGACTAATACGCATTATTTTATCTTCAAAGAAAACAGCATTTAAAGTATTGCACTCTGCAACTTGCTTAATTTCCCAAAGAATCATTTTAAAAATAAGTTCATTAATTTGATGGTACCCAATAAACACCATCTCATCAGGTAATGTCGTTCTTTGTATTTGTAGATTTAATAAGGCATCTGTATGAATATAATCCCAATAAGTAATAGGTTTACTATAAAGTAATCCTTCTAAATGAACTCCTAAATTTTGGTCTATTGCCTCGTATTTTTCTTTAAGTTGGCTGGTTATATTTTTATCCAAAATGTCCTAATTATTAACAACTATTTTAAAAGGATGCTTTAATCCTTTAAAAGCTTCTAAGTCTGCTCTCAAAGACCCAACAGCCAAATCCGCCTTAATGCGTAAAGGTACTTTATTTTTATCTTTAGACACCCATAGTGTTAAACTTTCTTCCTCCTTAAACACACGTCCTGCCATAACATATGGTCTAAATTTTAAAGACTCTATATTACCAAATTCAGTCTCAATAGTTTCTTCTCCAAGATATTTCAATTTAAAACCATAATTCTCTTCATCAAAAAACATATCAATCTTTACTTCATCGCCCACTTTTAACTCACCAATCTCCAAATTATTACGCAAATAATAAAAAGTAGAAACCATATCTTGAATATTAGGTTTGGTATCAATTACCTTCTTTGTTTTTTTCTTTTTATTATTAATATGTGCTTTATGGTTTACTTGGTCAAAATCTATTTCCAAATCTTTAGTATGACCACCTTCATCAATATTTCTCACAAATTTGTAAGGTCTAATAGAGTCCTGATCAAAATAGCTTTCATACCTGTCTTTCACCTTAAAAAACCATTTAATCATACCCGTAGTCCAGCCCTTACCAACTACATGATACACCTCTTTATCATCAATTTTTGCATCTTTTACGGTAAGCGTTGCATTGCCTGCTTTAAGCCAATTACTGTAGCTCATTTTAAATTTAAACCATTCGCCTGCAGTAAACGCCGAATCTTGCTGAGCAGAAGTCATCTGCATTGACATTACAGCGATACATATAAGTAGAATTCTTTTCATTTTTCTTTGCGTAATTGCTATGTAACTCTAGCAGCTACATTTCATTGTTTTAAATAAGAAATTACAATTACTGTTCCAAAAATAAAAATTTAATTGTATTAGCTATGGTAAAGCGGGTTATAGTTCTATTAGATTAACATAAATTAACGGTTTATCTTAGTTTTTAGGTCATTACCGCAAGGGTTGCGCTTTTTGTTGCAACCTTTTTGCGTGTACCTCACAAAAAGGATTTCTTCTGGAACCCTCACATAAAAAAGCCCTATTAATTCAAATTAATAGGGCTTTTTTAAAGTAACTCCTTTTAAAGCGTCCCTCTTTTGGCCTGTTCGCGCTCAATAGATTCAAAGAGTGCTTTAAAATTTCCAGCCCCAAAACCTCTTGCACCCATACGCTGAATAATTTCAAAAAACAACGTTGGCCTATCTTGAACAGGTTTTGTAAAAATTTGCAACAAATAGCCTTCTTCATCGGCATCAATCATAATACCCAAGCTTTTTAAAGCTTCAATATCTTCGCGCAGTTCATGACTATGTTCTTCTAACCTTCCAGGGACTGCTCTATAATATTCTTCCGGTGGCGTAGATAAAAACTCAATACCTCTTGCTCTTAAAGCACTTACGGAAGTAATGATATCATCTGTAGCAACAGCAATATGTTGCACACCTGAACCTTCATAAAAATCAAGATATTCCTCTATTTGAGAGCGTTTTTTGCCTTTTGCTGGTTCATTAATTGGAAATTTTATCCGTCCGTTACCATTACTCATTACCTTACTCATTAAAGCTGAGTATTCTGTATGGATCTGCTTATCATCAAAAGATAAAAAGTTTTCAAAACCCATAACGTCTTCATACCATTTTACCCATGTATTCATCTGTCCCCAACCTACGTTGCCAACCATATGATCTATAAACTTTAAACCTATTGGTTCTGGATTATAATCCGATTTCCATTCTTCGAAGCCAGGTAAAAACGTTCCCGTGTAGTTTTTACGTTCCACAAACATGTGTACTGTTTCTCCATAGGTATAAATACCTGCTCTTACCACTTCACCGTGTTCGTCTTTTTCAACAACAGGCTCCATATAAGATTTGGCACCTCTACTAGTCGTTTCTTGATATGCTTTTCTTGCATCTTCAACCCAAAGCGCTATTACTTTGACACCGTCGCCATGCTTTACAATGTGGTCGTTTATTGGTGATTTACTAGAAAGTGGTGTCGTTAAAACTAATTTTATTTTATCTTGTTTTAGCACATAGCTAACGGAGTCTTTAGACCCTGTTTCTAAACCTTTATAAGCATATGATTGAAACCCAAATGCTGTTTTATAAAAGTGTGCAGATTGCTTTGCGTTACCTACATAGAATTCTAAATAGTCTGTTCCTAAAAGTGGTAAAAAATCTTGTGCACCTTCAAATATTTTTTCTAATCCGTAGTCTACTGATTTTATGTCTTTACTCATTGTATTAATGTTTATTCGTTTATGAGTTTAATTGTTTATTCGTAAAGTTTAAAACTTAACTTTTATTTTATAGCCCTGATTGAAGTGGCATCCTTTTTTGTTTTTCTCAAAAAAGATAAAACGTAAAGCAGGAAATAGCTTCTAGCAAAAAATTACTCCAACCAAGATTTATAGTAACTATCATCAGCTATTTTCATAGCTTCTTCTGTAACCATTAATGGTTTAAAGGTGTCTACCATCACTGCTAATTCATCGGTTTTTGTTTTTCCAATGCTGCGTTCTGCGGCTCCAGGGTGAGGACCATGTGGTATTCCCGCCGGATGCAATGAAATATGACCTGCATCAACATCATTTCTACTCATAAAATCACCATCTACATAATACAATACCTCATCAGCATCGATATTACTGTGATTATATGGGGCTGGAATAGATTGTGGGTGATAGTCATACAAACGAGGTACAAAAGAGCAAATTACAAACGCAGTTGTTTCGAAGGTTTGATGTATTGGTGGTGGCAAATGAATACGCCCTGTTATAGGTTCAAAATCGTGAATTGATAGTGCATACGGATAATTAAACCCATCATACCCCACAACATCAAAGGGATGAGAATCATAAATCATATCGAAGATTTCATCTTTCTTTTTTACTTTAATTAGAAAATCTCCTTTTTCGTTATTTGTTTCTAATTCGTATGGCCGACGAATATCTCGCTCGCAAAAAGGCGAATGTTCTAACATTTGTCCAAACCAATTTCGATACTGTTTTGGTGTGTAAATTGGTGCATGAGATTCTACAATAAACAAACGATTATCTTCTGTATCAAAATCTATTTTGTAAATGATTCCCCTTGGAATAATTAAGTAATCGCCGTATTTAAAATCTAAATTTCCATAAATAGTTCTTAGCTTTCCTGTTCCTTTATGAATAAAAATCATTTCATCGGAATCTGTGTTTTTATAAAAATACTGAGTTGTAGATTTTCTTGGTGCTGCTAAGGCTATATGGCAATCTGAATTGGTTAAAACAATTTTTCTACTTTCCAAAAAATCGTCTTCTGGTGCTACTTGAAAGCCACGCAATCGATAAGACTGAATGTTATTCTCTTTCGATATTTTTGGAGCTACACTGTATTGAGAACGAATTGCTTTAACTTGTGTTGGTCTTTGCTCGTGATATGAATTGGTTGACATACCGTCAAATCCAACTGTGCCAAATAACTGTTCATAATACAAACTGCCATCTGGCTTTCTAAATTGAATATGCCGCTTATGCGGAATATTTCCTAATTTATGGTAAAAAGGCATACTATAAAATTTAAAAAATGAATATTAAATGCGAGCTTTAGTTAAGCTTAAGTTGTTAAATAACTACTATTTATAAAGATACAAAAAGTATGCTCATTCAGGATTTCTCTTGATGAGATAGTGAAGATATGATAGTAAGTCTTTCCAAAAGGGTTTCATAACAAAACAAATATCGGAAAAAAATATTGATAATTACGTTGTAAATAATTTTTAGAAGATTTCCACCTAAACGAAAATAGAAAACAAAAACGTTTAGAACCAAAATCCAATATTAAAAAACCAATTACTCGCTCGTTGTTCTGGAGAATAACTATATTTTGTTTGAACAGGCCCTAAAAATGTTTCAATGGCATACCCTAATGCATAACCTCTGTAATCTGGAAGCGAAAACCACTCGCCCGAATCAAAAATATTATTATCTATGTTGGCCCAATTTCCTTCTAAAGTAATATGGTGATTTTTAAAAACCTCAAAATCTACTATTGCAGACGCTTTAACATAACTGTTTCCTGTTAAGGAGATGAAATCATAACCCAAAAATGGGATGAAATTATTTATTAAATTATTGCCATAACCTCCAATTGCAAAATCGAGTGTTCTGTTAGATTTATCGCCTAATTTAAATCCGCCGCTAGTTTGTAAATTAAATGCTAATTTATCTGAAGTACTAAAAGCGTATCCTATATCAGCTTTCGCAATTGAAAAATCTTCAAAATTTTCAACAAAACTAGAAGCATACAAGTATATATTTAAATCACCATTAAAGTATACTCCCTTTTTAGGAAAATATTTATTATCATAGGTGTCGAATTTTAAATTCCCAAAAAGACTTATATAATCTGTTTTTTCAAATAAAAACTTTTCATTTGGATTGTTTCCAAAAATAGTTTGAGAATTTATTTCCAGTCGTTTATGTTCAACCCCTGCACTTAAGGCAAAATCACGTCTAAACAAGGTTTGTAAATAAAACTGATTGGTTTGATCTCTTAATTTCACATCAATCTTGTTGAGCCCTGCAGTCATTATTTGGTCATCATCTAATACTAACTGCGCGCTTATATTTTTATGAAACTGGTTGTATCTAGATTTTAATCCTATACTCCAATGAAAACCATTATCAATTAAATACTCAAAATTGTAACGCACATTATCACCTAAAATAATATCTAAAGAGCCAACATCATTTTTAAAAAATAGTTGCTTTTTTGTTAAGTTTATTAGCGCTGCAGTTTTATATAAATCATCATAATGAAGCCCAAGCTTTAAAAATGTATTTACCTGTGTCTCTTTTACAGAAGCGAGTAAGTCATATCCTTCTTTATTTGGTGAGTTCTTTAGTTCATATTCAAAAGCATCAAAATTATTTGTAGCTACCAAATTATTGACGCCTTTGCTAAAATCTTTATAGCTTATTTTCTTATTGCTCTTTAATTTCAGCTTACCCAAGATATAAGCTCTCGTATAGTTTTTATTACCACTTACTTTTGCAATGTTAATAGTGATGCTATCTATTGGTTTTAAATTTATTTGTTGATTAATATTAGGTATTTTCGAAGACAAGCTCCTTAATATGGTCAATTTAGACAATGCAGCAAATTCACCAACCTTAATAATGTTGTTGCCTTCATTAAATGAAACAACATTAAAATCTTTAATATTAGGTTTAATGTAAATATCCGTTTTTTCAATCTTTAACTTCATGTCGTTAATAGTTCTGAAGTTATTAATTTGAAATAAAAGATCTGGAGCAGAAGTAAGTTCTTCACGACTTGCTAATCCATCTTGAACATCAACTCCAATAATAATGTCCATACCCTTAGCCCTCAATTCGTCGACAGGATAGTTATTTACTACACCGCCATCAATTAATATTTCATCATTAATCGTTACTGGTTGAAATAAAGAAGGTAGGGCACCACTCGCCATTATAGACTGTGTTAAATTACCTTTATCTAAAATGACTTGCTTTCCGTTTTCAACATTTGTTGCAATACAGAAAAAGGGGATTGGTAGCTTACTAAAATCATCAATCGTATTGACATGAATTAGAAGTTTTAAAAGCAAACCATAAGTGTTTTGACCTCTTGAAAGTGCAGTAGGTAATTTGATTTTAAAACTATTAAACGGAAGTTTTACAGCATACTTTTCCATATTATCTCGTTCACTAAAAGCCGTAGAAGATCTAGGTATAGCATCGTTAATAATATTATCAAAATCTACGTTTTGGAAAATAGAATCGAGTTGCTTCCCTGAATAGCCTGAAGCATATAATGCACCAATTATAGAGCCCATACTTGTTCCTGCAACATAGTCTACTCGTACACCTAAACTATCAATAATTTTTAAAACGCCAATATGCGCTAAACCTTTTGCACCACCGCCACTTAGCACCAAACCTATTTTTGGCCTTAGGTTGTCTTGCACTTTATTTTGCGCCTTCGCGAAAAATGTAGCAATTAAGAATAAGGCTAATATGATTCTTTTTTGTTTCAAATAATTATTTTATTTACGACATACAAGAGCTCTTAAACCTTGTG
>Ga0102905_1000026_pt1 | contig 19889 bp, 17 predicted proteins | sample Colrivmeta1556B3_FD_84973 | JGI IMG/M metagenome (GOLD analysis project Ga0102905, IMG submission 84973) | Estuarine microbial communities from the Columbia River estuary - metaG 1556B-3 | ecosystem: Environmental > Aquatic > Marine > Intertidal zone > Estuary | place: USA: Columbia River...
AATTTTGCAGAATACTTGTCGAGTAGACGACCGGTTTTAAAACTCCTTACTTCGGTTATGGTGTTATGTTTAGCATCATAAACCACTTCAACAAAGAATTTGTCTATGGCGTAACAGTTGCAAAAACACACATGTTATTTGTCATTAAATACTAATTTTTGCTAACGGTCTTGTATAAGATTAGTTGTGTATTTAGGTGAGAAGGTTTTCCGCAGGAAAATCAGGGTTAATAAACTTGCAACGACCTTTGATCAATTTCCAAATTGGGTAATTAGCTTTATACATTGTTGTAGCATGTTATTTTAAATCAATAGGAATAATTTGTTTTGTTTTTCGGCTTTTCTCTGCCATAAACCCCATGATGTGACTCTCTACAGATGCATCTATTGTTGAGGTTAGCAAACTTGGATCTTGTTTTTTTACAGCATTAATCCAGTCTGTTACTAATCCCCAATCTCCACCACCATGACCGCTATTTTTAGAATTACTAATATCATCAATAGTAACGTCCCATTTAGTCGCTTTACCAGTTAAGAAATCTGTATGGATAAATTCAGTCATATCTCCTGTGATGTCACCGTGCGAACCCATAATTCGGGTTCTTCGGCCATGATATGAGGTAAAGGCTTCCATAGAAAAATTGGCAGTAATACCATCTTCAAATTCCATTGAAGTAACATAATGATCGGGTTGATCATTTTCCATTTTGTAAACACAACGCCCGTAATTCGTAGTTTTTAATTGTTCTAGAATATAATCACTGTGCTTAGATTTATCATCTGGTAAGTCAAATACAGAAGACCAACCGCCACGTTCGTTATAAATTTTCAAGGCTGAATAGGGGCAGGTAGATTCTACTGAGCAACCATCGGTACATCTGTTAGTGCTTCCTTCTGGAGCATTAGCCTCTTTAAACCATTTTAAGCTACCAAATGCAGAAATACTTTTACACGGTTTTCCTATCATCCATCTTAAAATGTCTAAATCGTGACATGATTTTGCAAGAATAATCGGAGTTGTTTTTTTTGAGTTATGCCAGTTTCCTCTAACATATGAATGTGACATATGTATATGTTGGATGGGTTCAAGGTGTTGGATACTGATAAGTTCTCCTATTGAACCAGACTGAATCATTTCGCGTAATTTAATAAAATAGGGAGCATAACGTAATACATGACACACAGCGACAATTCTGCCAGTTTTGTTAGCTAGTGCAAGAATATCTAGACATTCTTTCTCTTTAGGAGCTATCGGTTTTTCTAATAAAATATCATAACCCATTTCTAGAGCTTTCATACATGGTCCATAATGTAAATCGTCTGGCGTAGAGATAATAACTGCGTCAGCAAATTTAGGTCGATCAAAAACATGTTCCCAAGTTACAAATCGATTTTCTTCAGGAATATTATGCTTTTTTGCGTAGCGCTTATTTCTTATAGAAATCGGTTCGGCAACACCAACAATATTTAATTCTTTGGGAAATTGGATACCGTAATTCCCGTATACATTTCCTCTTCCTCCTGCTCCTAAAGTTATGACGGTTACTGGTTCCTCGATATCATGATTTCCGTAGTCTTTAACAGGAATTGTTTTAGCTTTAGCATCCGTATTTGCAAATCCAGTTAATGGACTTGACAACAAGGAGACACTGCCAATTCCAATAGTTAAATTTTTGATTGCTTTCCTGCGGTCTATTTTTTTCATATTGAACACAATGTTGGTTAATTTATAATATGCGAGAACGTGCGTATATAGTTACGGCAACTTTATATCTATTATAAATACACTAAAAGGTGTGTTTATTCTTTTAAATGTAATAAAATAATTCTAAAAAATAGTCGCGTCAACTTTTTTATCAAAATTTAATAGGTCTGTTATACTTGTAACTATTTTTATTGGGATATTTTCAGAAGAAAATAACTCTTAAAAATTAATACCTATGACAAGTCAAGAAAAAGCCTGGGCAACATGATATTTGTAAATTAATAGAGTATTCTGTATTAATTTAAAAATTGGTTATGTTGGTTTATACGATATAACAAATGTCATTTTTTACTTACTTTTGATTTAAATTAAAATCTAACATTATGGAAAAAAAAGTTAAATACCTTGACCAATTAGATAATGAAGAACCCCGAGATGAACAGTTAAGATATATTAAGAGCATAAAAAATAATGTTCAGTTTATTACTTGGCTAATAATAATTAGTCTTGTACTATTTATGTTAACTTTTATAGGGCCAATACTTATGTTTTTAGATAGATTGTGAAATATTAATACACTTGATTTTCAGTATTATTTCTAAATTTTACAACTCGGTTTTATGTGAAATGATAATTTTATATGCTATGTAAAACGTTTGTTTATTGATGATTTTGTAAGACCTGCTTAAATAGCCAACGGAAAGCAGATTTACATCAATAACCTAATTATACTCGTTGAAATGCATATTAGAAAGCAGATTAACATAAGAATTCTATTTTGAGCATCTGTTATTAGTTTATCTAATACTATTAGTGTTAATTTATTAAGTATTAATTAAGGCTTTGGTGAGAGAGAGGTTTTATTTCTACGAATTAGGTGTCTATTATTTAGGCACCTCTTTTTTGTTTAAGCGTTTATGATTTAGGGGTGTTTATTGTTATATATTAATAAACAGTAGTTGATTTTATTAATCTTTTCAAGTATTGTTTTGTTTATATGTTATGTGTGATTTTATGCTAGTTAATAAACACTAAATACGTGTATTATGAATAAAGAATCATTAAAACTAGACTACGATAAGGCATACGGAAAAGGTGTGAAATTATTAGAAAGTAAAAAGTATTATGATGTGAAAGTTGGTCTATTTATTTTAATAGGTATTCAAACTGGTTTAAGAAGTATTGATTTGCTTAATCTGAATAAAAGCCAAATAGAGTTTAAAGATAATGGTGCGGTACTAAATTATACTGCACATAAAACTGGTAAAGATGGTCAAGCATTTTTTGATACTACAATATCTAATGCCATTCAAAGTATAAATAGAGATGAGATTTTCTTTAATGAATTGATGAAGGTTCAATTTAGTCACACATAGATAAATAGAAGATTAAAAACTGTGTTCGCTACTGAATATAAAAGTGCTATAAAGCGAGGCTTAACTCTAGGTGTACATAGTTTACTTTAGACTAGCGTTTCATAAATTTACAGTAAATATGGTGTTGAAACTGCTAGAGAAGTGTTGCAACATTCTGGGTATAATGTTACTCTTGCATACCTAAAAGAAACTAAAGAAAACCATCTGAATAAATTAGAAAATTTATTTGCTTAAAATAATTATTATTTTTAGTTTTATCACAGTTCGAAATAAGATTTCTTTATAAGATATGTGAAAAGTTCTCTCACAACTAATTAATAGCAAGTAGCATATCTTAGAAGAAGTCGTTTACAAACAACATAAGGCTATTCAGAGCCTCTTTAAGTCATTATCTCACGTTAGTAATGCTAGTAGGTGTTTCAATATATCGTTGATTTGGTTAGGCGAAATGAAGTCAAAATTCGGCTCTAAATCTCGCCGTATCTGCATCTCTAGCTAATAAGTAGCTACATATATTATTGCATTTCGTTTTACTCCCTTTTTAATGTTCTGCCAGTGATTCGGTTGCTTAAATTTTGTAATTATTTTGAAGTATTAACAAATATTAATGAAAGTATAGTATAATTCTTGTATCTTGAGCTATATCTTTTCACGGTTATTCGTTGGGACTAACTATAAAGATTGTACTAAAGAGAGAGGACTTGTGAGAAAGCGCCTCTCTTTCTTTTGTAGTACAATACAAACTTATTTCTTTTTTTTGATCGTTACAACTAGATAATGACGTTACCATCTACATTTAATAATAAAATAAGAATTATTTAACAATTTAATAATATAGTAGTTGATTAAATAGTGGCTACTTCAAATGTTTTCGTAATTGGTTTTACTGTCTGTTTTTTTAACGATAATACAGTCTTATTGTTAGTTCTTTGGGTTCAATTTGTACAATCGCACCTTCGATTTTATAGTTTTCAACTAGGTTTGCTAATTTTCTGCTATTCATTATACCAACAGCTTCTCTATTATTGCCATGATAAAAACGTACCTCATTTGAATCTGTTTTTGTCCAAGCAGTTACTTTGTCATTAACATGTATCTTTTCTTCATAAATTTTGGTATGTGGCACATAATAAGTTCCCAAACTCGTTTTCTCAACTTGTTTTTTTGTAGTTGGTTTTTTAATAGTTTTTGATGCCATTCGGCTTTCTGTGTTATATGCTTCCTGTACTTCTCGTTTATTAATTAATATTATCAAACCTATTATCACAATTGATAGAGAAACGTATAAAATAGTATCTGCCATGATTAGAATTTAATATGATTAAGTAGCAAAATTAAATCAATCGATGTAAGTATAATATGATATTAATCACTAGAAGTAAAAAAGAATAATAAATAAATACGCTTCGCTCTGTTGCTTGGTTTATTGATAATATTACTGCTTATCGCTTCTTCGCTAAAGGCTTGATAAAAATGATACTTTGGTATGTAATCTTCTTAAGTAGGGACAGACTAGAGTATCAATAATTACAACTTACTCATACCTTAAAACACTCTTTTATAGACAAGAACCTATTCGGGTAAATATCAAAATTACTTGCTTCTTAATTTTCTTTTGATAAATATCCCATAAATTTCTATGCTCTCGACCTTGCTCTATGCCATAATTAAATATAGCGATATCATCATCAAAACTTGCTAGTAATTCTTTTTGTACTGTTTGGTAATGTTTGTAATAAAACGATTCTCTTAGCCACTCCATTAAACCTGCTAACTCAACATCAATTCTAATTATTAAGTCATCATTGGCTCGATTCTTAGTCTTAGAACCTATGTGTGTGATATAGTCATAACCTTGCTCACATAACTGCCATAAAGGGTTAGCATCATCTTCATTATTAAATTTGGCTTTCTTTTAAGATATTATATCTGCTGGGTACATACCTCTGAGCATAAACATAATTAAATATCATAAATATCTATATAAGAGCATATTATGTATTTAAGGCGTTAGGTTGTAAGTTGTTAAGAATGATAACATTATCACTGGCAGTCAAGAGGTCGACGGTTCGAATCCGTTCTTCTCCACATGTAAAATAAGGGGTTTGAAGCGTTTTTATGTTGCGCCTCTTTTTATTTGCAGAAAATTTGCAGAAAAACACACGTTATTTGTCATTAAATACTAATTTTTGCTAACGGGTTTGTATATGAAAAGTAGCAGATTTTTATGTATGTCTTTTCAGTTTAAAGTAAAGATAGCAGAAAAGAACTATACTTTAGATTTAGCTATTTTCTGCTATTTTTCATATACGTTGTTGTTTTTAACCTAATGGTTTCTGACCAACTCCAACAACAAGTTCGCATGGTCCAGAGAATCCATTCTCATCTTCAAATTTTGATAGTTCAAACTGAATTTCTTCCCATGCCGCGGCTTTTTCAATATCCGATAAACCTCCTAGCATTTGATGTAAGGCTGCAAAAGACTCATACTCAAATCTAACACAATCTTTAGCGGTTGGCATTATTACTGGAGCGTTAACTACTTGTGACTTAACGTTAATAAACCCAGCCTGTTTAAAGGTGTCTTCTAAAACTCCTTCACCTCCCAAACTAAAAGGGCCTGGCTGTCCTGCAAGTGGTGGTGGAAGTTGTGCACGTTGCCTAATAACTGAAACGGGGGTTGAAAAGAATTTGTTTTTATCAACAGTTGAATAGACTATCGCAGCAACAAAACCACCTGGTTTTAAAACTCGCATCATTTCTTTTAATGCTTTTTGCTGATCAGGAAAAAAGATGAGCCCTACTCTTGAAATTACAGTATCAAAAGAATTTGCAGGAACAGTTAGGTTTTCACCATCCATTTCTTTTGTTTCAATATTATTGATTCCTTTTTCATTAGCAAGTTCCAATGCGAAATCAAGAATTTTTGGTGCTAAATCTGTGGCCAGTACGTAGCCATTTGCACCGACTTTTTCAGCCGCTGTGATTGATTGTTCTCCAGCACCAGCTGCAATATCTAATACACGATATCCTTCTTTAACTTCTGACATATCCAACATTAAGTCGGTTGCCGGACCTAACCAAGTCTTTAAAGTAGGATGCCAACGGTGCCATGCCTCTGCTGCCGTTTGCCATTGTTCTCTAGTTGTTGTTTTGTAATGTTCTGGATTGAATACTTTTACTGTTTCCATGATTGAAGTGTTTAACTGTTAATTGTTTATCATACTTTATGATGCAAATATGAAAAACATAGAAGCAGAAGTATTTCACAATTGATTCAAATCCTGAAACAATTGATTCAATCACAATTTCTTGTCAAATTATGCCAGTTGCATTATAAATTCAGTTGGAGAAATTCCAAATCTTTTCTTGAAAACACGGGTAAAGTATGTTGGACTATTAAATCCAGATTGGTAAGCAATTTCGGCAATTGTTTTTTGGCTTTGAGACATTTTACCCAATGCGCTTTGAAGTCGTGACTCCTGAATAAGTTGATTTGGAGTTTGTCCTGTTAATGATTTGATCTTCCGACTTGCTTGAGATTTACTCATTCCGATTTCCGAGAATAAATCTTCACTTTTAAAGTCCGATCGGTTAAAATGTTTTTTTATGGTATTATGCAGCATCAAAGAAAAGACAAAGTCGTCATTGCTGACAAGCGTAAAGTTGGTTGTCTTTTTTTGTTGTTCTTGTAATTCTTTTTTTGCAAGAGCAACAGTTTCGTTATCTAAATATAGTTTTTTATTGAGGCCTAAAGAACATAGACTGTTAATTTTATTTTTTGTTTCTTCAAAGAATGCAGTACCTTTTTCATCAACAGGATTTCCACTTACTACTGCTAAATTAAATTCTAATTTACTGGAGGTAGATTCAAGTAATTCTATTATTGATGTTGCGCAAGAAATGGCATCTGTTGCGTAAACAAACGTTATCATTATTTGATTAGTTGGTTCACGGATAATTACCCCGTTGTGTTCAATAACTAAATCTTTTATTTTCTTAAAATATCCATTACTATTTTGAGAAAAGCATACGATATTGGTAAGAAGAATAGTTCTGTAACCGGGATCAAGATCTCCAGAATTAGTTTTTGCTAAATCATTAACCTCTGTCCCTTGTCCCATGAAGAGGTTGTATTCATCGTCTGCTACTTCAATGATATTGCAGGCTGTGTTTCCGTGTGATTCAAGATGAACCTGATTACAGGCTTCTTTACTCGGCCCTTCCATCAAGCAAAAGATTGTTTTACCTTGCTCATTCACCCAATATTTTAATTGTTTTACACCAAATTTATCCTCTATGGCAAGATCTTCCATATGTGCTTTTACAACATCCTCTGCCGAGAATTCGTCAGAATCGACTGTATGAATATCCATATATAAAGGCATAGATTTTGTTTTTTTGTTCTTATGTAAATTACCTAAAACGTATTTGTGTATGGTTAGTTGGGTGGTTTAGCATCTAATTTAGTAAACAAAAACGAACCAGAGAAGATTCCGAAGGAATTTTTCAAATAGGCAACTACCAAAGCAATGAATTATACACGGTCTTGTGCTTTCGTTATTTATTTTATAATTCTGTATCTATCTTTTCAATTACTTTAGTTGTAAGCTCGTTTTGAACCAATAGTCTGTCTAGGAGAGCTTCTTTTCTATTATAATTAGACCAGATACTATTCCTAAATTGCGAAGAATTAATAAATTCTCTTAAGGTTAAAACAGACATTTTTTATTTACGAGTATTTGATAAACGTTTATTATCTAGAAACTGTTAATCGTAATAAATTATTTAGAATTCGAAGATAGTTTGCTTATTAACAAATATTTGTTTGACAGAATTATCATTAAATGTGGTTTTTTCAAAACTCCCAAAACTTGTTTGTAATACTAAAACCAATAGATTTTATATAGGTATCTAATTCTTGAGGAAAAACAATCTCATGTCCAAATTCTGAATAGAAGTAAATTCTACAATTTTATAAATATAATGTATGTTTTTTAATTCTAATGTGCTACAAAAAGTAAATATGGTATTTTAAAACACGTCAAATTCAACTCACTTAAAATGGTATTTGCTGCCGTAATATTTGGTTCTGGTATTAATTTTAGAATACACAATGTCTATTGTTACCCCACGGTTTTTATTCAGCTAGCAAAAAGGATAATTTAACATGGCTTCCTTTGGATTTGTTATTGGTTATATTCAACTCTCCTTCATAGAAGTTTATTAGTTTTTTACTGATGATTAATCCAAGTCCTAAACCTTGTTGCTCCATCTTTTCTCGGTTAAATTGAGTGAAGGCATCAATTTCGTTTAGTTTGAATTCACCAAATCCTAAACCTTCATCAATAACTGCAATATGTAAATGAGAATCGTCTAATTCTACCTCTACTATAACCTTGTCGCCCGTATCAGAAAACTTGAAATCATTGTCTAGAATATTAGCAATAATGACCTCAAAATGAAAGGAACTTATTTTGATGTCAAAATGATCAATATGTAGCTCAAGGTCAGACTCCCGATTAAATTTTTGGGATATATTAACACATTGTTCGTTTAACTCACATTCACCTTTTTTCGTAATTTCTTTTCGTAATAAAGCTTTTTTCACATCATTATTGAGTAGTAGTTCAATTTCGGTATAATAAATAAACTTTTGAACAGTGCTTAATAGTCGGTGACCAGATTCAAAAATTCCTTTTGAAAAATCTATAACTTCTTTTTGACTTATCTCCATTTCTGGGTCTTTCATTAAGCTAGAGAGTCCTATAATACCGTTAAGAGGAGTAAGTAATTCGTGAGGGATAGCAAAGCTAATATTGTGCTGTAAGGCTCTAAATTTAATACTTTCGGATTCTTTTCTTTTTTTATGACTGTACAAACGACTCTTTATTGATTTGATTAACAAATCAATATCAAAGGGTTTGGTAATATAATCGTCTACTCCCGATATCATTCCTTCTCGTCTATTTTCAGTTGTAGATTTTGCTGTTAAGAAAATAAAAGGTGTGGTGCTTAGTTGTTTGATATTTTTGATTGCATCTAGCACCTGATAACCATCTTTTTCGGGCATCATAATGTCACATAATATAAGATCAGGAATATTTGCTTTGGCTAAATCGATCCCTTCTTGCCCATTTTTTGCAGTAATTGGATGCATGCCCTCAAAAGTTAAAATCTCCTTGAGTTCTTCACGAATACTTTCAGTATCTTCAATAACTAATATTTTACATTTTTTCATTTTAATCTATATTATAAGGTAAAATTATCTTGAATTTTGATCCTTTACCAAGGTTACTTTCAACTTCTATTTTTCCATTGTGCAAGTCAACGGCTTGTTGTAAAACAGATAACCCCAATCCTGTACCCGGAATATTTTGTGCATTAGACCCGCGGTGAAAAGGTTCAAATAGCTTTTTAATGTCTTGTTTTGAAATTCCAATACCATAATCTTGAAAACTAAAAGAAATGTTGCTTTGATTTTGATGTATGCTTATTTTAATTGGCGTATTTTTATTTGAATACTTTTCCGCATTACTAATAAGATTAATAATTATGTGTTTAATCCATTTTTTATCAACATTTATCATGATAATAGAGTTTGGGATATCATAAATTAGTTGTCTGTTTGTGGTGTCACTGAACTGGTATTCAGTTATAATCTGTCGTATTAAAAAAACAATATCTTCAATATCAGGATTAAAGGCTAATTTTTGAGCCTCAGATTTCCCTATAATTAAGATATCGTCGAGCATGATGGTCATGTCATCTACTTCTTTTTTAATTTTCTCCAGACGCGCGTTTATACTTTCCTGAGACAATTTATTAGAATACCTTAAAATAATATCTGAGATTGCTTTAATAGACGTAAGTGGCGTTCTAAATTCATGCGATGCCATCGAAACAAAACTGGTTTTAAGCTGGCCCAATTCCTTTTCACGTTCCAAGGATTCTTGAAGTTCTTGCGTACGGTATTCTACTTTCGATTCTAAGTTTTTTTTGTATTCGTTAAGAATGGTAATATCTTGTCCTACACCCAGCATACCAATAATTTTACCATCTGAATTACGACGCGTAGATGAGTTTAATAATATCATTATACGCTTTCCATCTTTGGCATATAGCGGAAACTCAAAGTTTGCAGTTTCTACTCCACGTTGAGCGTTATCTAGTACTTTTTTTACACTTTTTTGATAATTTGAATTGATATACGTTGCTACTAAATCTTGACCCAGTACTTCCTCTTTTGTGAAGCCGGTAATCTTTTCTGATGACTGATTCCATTCGTTGACCATCCCATTACTATCAATACCAAAAATAGGAGCATTGGCGGTTTCAATAAACTGGCGCAATTCTTTTGCAATAGCATCTGATACAGTTCGCAATTCGTCCATTTTCGAAATGTCCTGTCCTACACCAAGCATACCAATAATTTCACCATTTACATTTCTACGTGTAGATGAGTTGAGTAAAATCATTACACGATTACCATCTTTGGAGAAAATTGGAAACTCAAAGTTTGCAGTTTCTTCTCCCTTTAGGGCGTTATCTAGTACTTTTTTTACTTTGGTTTGATACGCTGAAGTGATGTACCTCTTTACCAAATCCTGACCTAGTACTTCCTTTTTTGTAAAGCCGGTAATCTTTTCTGATGTCTGATTCCATTCGTTGACCATCCCTTCACTATCGATGCCGAAAATAGGAGCATTCGCAGTTTCAATAAACTGGCGCAATTCATTAGCAATAGATTCTGTTTCGATACGGGTTTTTTTTAGCTCTTTTTTAAAGGCAATTTCTTTGATAGCAATGGCTTCTGCTTCTTTTTGGCTTTTTTTGATAGCAACATCTAATTCGGTTGCTTTTGTTTTATTCTGTTGGTTTTCAAATTCAAGTTTTACGATTTCGGCAGATAATTTGTCTACAATTTTTTTCTGCTGTTGATTCTGAGAGTCATATTCTTTTTTAGCAATGACTAATTCATTTGCTTGTTTTTGTTTTTCTAGGTTTTGAACTTCAAGTTCTTTGTTTATAGTGGCTAGATCTTCAATTGCTTTTACTTGAGAAATTTTGAAAGATAGTATAGATGCTATCGATTTAAATATTTTCAAATCATGATCTGAAAAGTAATCTTTATTTGGATGCTCAGAATCGATAATTCCGATCACATGGTCATCTAAAAAAATAGGTACGGTCATCTCCGAATGACGTAATTCGTCATCAACTAAATATCTTGGATCTTTTGAAGTGTCTCTAACAATCTCGCTTACGCCTGTTAGGGCAACGTGACCACAAATACCTTCACCTATTTTCAGTTTAATAGGATTCACAATATGACGTGAACTGGAGTTTTTATTTCCGTGAGCTGCAATTTGAACAAGTTCTTTATCATCATTCATCAAGTAAATAATACAATCAATGTATCCCAACTCCCCAACGGCGTGCTTCGCAACAATCCAAGCAGCCTCATGCGCCGAATCAGTCCGCATTAGTAGAGAACCTAACGAATTGATTGTTTCCAAATAGTGCGCCGTTCTCTCATTTCGTGATTTCCCCCTCATTTGATATTATTAATTTGTTATAACACTATTTATCTTTAAAGTTATGAAAATATATTTTAAGGATTTATTTAAAAGGATTATTGATAATTTCGGATATTTTATTTAAGCTTTTTTGCCTAATTTTGAAGCTGCTGTTTATTTATGATTTCTTCAATAATTATTTGTAATTCTTTACGATTATTACCAGCAGACTTTACCACAGATAAATAATCATCTATAATATTTTCGATCTGTATGTCCTCAAATATATATAGTTTGTCAATATCTAATAGTGTTTTGGTACTGTTATCCCGTAAAGATAATTTTTGATTCTTGTAAAGCCAACAAGATGTCTTGGGTTGTTTTTGTTTTTTTTAGTTTCAGTAAATAGTAACGTTTTAATCTTTAAAATCTTTAAAATCTGAATTGCTGCTGCACTAATTTTAGCTCCTTATTCCAGTTATTAATACGCAACGCTATCAATATTCCAATTACCGCCAATAGAATCTCACCAATAGCATAAATCAAATATTTACTAAATTTATTTTCAGTCAGTAGTTTTTGTCTAATTTTTCTAAAGAATTTTATCATTGGTTAGCGGTTTCTGATAATGAAGCACAACGGTTTGTGTATGAAACGTAGCATGTAAAAAGACGCTAACTTTTCGGATAAACACAGAGTCGAATTTTTATATTTTGTTTTTAACTTATCAATTTTAAAAGCCAAATTTAAAAATTTGGCAGTCTTTTCAAATAAGCAAAATCCTCTCGGAAAGCCCTTATTAGCTATGTTTTATACACGTTGTTGTACGTAGTTTTTATTTATACAAATCTCCGCTTAAGTACTTCAATCCTGAATCACAAATAACAGTTACAATTGTTTTTCCTTTCCCAATTATTTTCGCTCTTTGTAAAGCAGCCCAAACGTTGGAGCCAGATGTAGTTCCACCAAAAACGCCTTCAATTCTTGCTAATTTTCTAGCTGTTTCATATGCATCTTCATCTTTTACAGAAATTATTTCATCTGCTAAATCCAAGCGACAAATTTCTGGAATAAATCCAGCTCCCATTCCATCAAGTCTATGTGTTCCTGACGTATCTCCACCAGATAATGTTCTTACATTAAAAGGTTCGATAGGAATACATCTAATTCCAGAGATTTCTTTTTTGAATATTTCAGCGTTTCCGGAAAAACATCCTCCAGTACCTACACCAGCTATAAATTCATCAATATCATTTCCCAAAACATCCATTATTTCGTAAGCCATTTTATGGTAAGCATTACGATTGTCTATGTTTTTAAATTGGTCAGTATAAAACGTATTTGGTTGTTTTGCAATTTCTCGAACTCTTTCCAGTGCTTTATCAATAATCCTAGCTGTTATTTTTCCATTTTCGCTTGGAATCAGTTCAAGTTCTGCTCCAAATGCTCTCATAGTTTGCAATTTTTCCTCAGCAAAAGCATCTGAAGAAACAAAATGTGCTTTATAACCTTTTGCAGAACATATCATTGCCAAAGAACTTCCAGTACTTCCACCTGTATAGTCAACTACAGTTCCGCCGGGTTTTAATTCGCCCCTTTTTTCAGCACCTTCAATCATAGCAAGTGCCATTCTATCTTTCATACTTCCGGTAGGATTTGCTCCCTCAATTTTTACATAAATATCTGCAGAATTAAAATCAGTAAGGTGTCTTAGTTTTACAAGTGGTGTATTTCCTATTCCTTCCATTTTAGTTTTCTCAAATTGCGTACAACGTGTTTGTGGGCGATTTCGTTGCGTGTTTAAGCACCTAAATTAGCAAATACAAACGGAATAGAAAATCCGAAAGGATTTTCGCAGGTAGGCTAGCACTAGCAATTAAATTTATACGGTGTTTGCGGCAGTTTTGTTCTTATTATTTTCTTGTGTCACATATCAAAAAGGTGCCGTATTTGAAGCCAGTACTCTATCAATGAAATTATCGACCAAATCATTAGCAGGACCTTCTTTATTAGTCGGAACATGACCTGTATTTGGTAAGAAATGCAATTCATGAGGTGAACTAGGTTGTTCTTTAATGGCTTGGTTTAATCCACTCATCAAATATTCAGCGTTGTTGTCAAACCCTTCATCAATGGATTCTTGTACTGGATTTAGGTTTGCAGCCAAAGCAGGGTCTGAAAGCCCAGCTATCCATAATCCTGGTGATGCTCTAAAATCATTAGTGTTGATTTGAGCTTTAGGGTGAACTTGATTTTCGAGATTGGCAAAGTAACCAACTTTTTCTTGAATTCCTTCTGGTCTCCATGACGCATCATAATTAAGTTGGCCTGTTTCCAAATAGGCATCAAATATTGCATCAGATGTTTCAACTAAAGCTCCAGAATCACCAATTAGTCCAGTTACTGGTCGTCCTTCTTGTTGGTAGCTTAATGTTGCGGACCAAGCACCTATTGAACCAGCACTGGTGCCATGAAGCCAAGCATGTGTAGTTGGATAGTTGGCAGCTGTATAATCAATTGCAGCCATTGTTGCTTGTAATCCGTTTACTTGCGCATTGGGATTAGCTGGATTATTGGGATAAATTGTTCCTAATCCAGAATACCAATCATGATCGCTATAAGATACTACGAGTATTCGATAACCTTCCTGTATTCGTCTTTTTAATGTGTTATCTATTAATTGGCCATTTTGAATGGTTCGAACAGTGATATTCTGCCAGAGGTCATCAAATGATTCCTCATGATTCCAGCTATTCTCATCTTGAGTTTTATACGATTGATATGCTCCTAGTTCATCGAAATAACCTTGTGCCCCACCATGCAGCCAAACCCAAAGTGGTGCAGAAACGTTAGGGTCGTTATTGGGGTTTATGACCATAAAAGTGTAATATTCAGGGTTGGCTTCAGTGGACAATCCTGCTTCATAGGCTTCATTTCTATAAAATTCTAAGTTTATATTAAAGTTTTCATCCTCGACAGTCATTTCATCGACTAGTGCAATTTGTGTTATCGTTCTACTTACCGTTGGTGGAACAAATAAATTAGGGTCGGTTGGTTGAATGTCATCCTTTTTGCATGATGTAAAAAGGAATAGCCCCACCATTGTGTAATAAATTAAATTTTTCATTCTAGATTTGTTTCTTGACTAAGATTTTAATTAAAAGGATTGGGCGGGTTGGTAGCTAAAATTTCACTTATGAATTCATCAACAAAATCATTGGCGGGGCTATCGTAATTAGTTGGAACATGACCAAAACCTGTGGTTACGCGAACTTTGTGCACACTGTTTGGTTGCGTCGCAACTGCTTGTCTAAAACCATCATGTACCCAATCACAGTTATCTAAGCCAACCGAATGGGCTTCATCAATTCGAGCTAGTCCACCTCCACATCCTGGATCTAAATTGCCATAAATATCTAACGAGGGTATATCATATCCGTTATCTATTACATACTCAATTCCTGGGAATCTATCAGGGTCAGCTGCCCATCCAACTTTTTTAGAAAATTCTTCAGCGATAAAATCTGCTCCAAATGGGAATCCACTAACACCGGCTAACAACGGATTTAAAATATTAGTTCTAGTTGAAGCCAAATGAGAATCCATAATAATACCATTAAGTTTAATCCCTTCTAAATTGTATGCATAAGCCAAAATAAAAGCACCTATAGATCCAGCGCTGGTGCCATGAGCAAATACGTGAGTTGTAGGGTAATTTGAAACAGTATAATCAATAGCAGCCATATTGGCCTGCAAACCATTTACTTCCCCTCCATTCGGATTGTTTGGGTAAGGGGTTCCCATACCTGAATGAAGGTCATGATCACTCATAGAAACAATTAATACGCGATAACCTTCCTCAATTCTTCTTGTGAGCGTACTACTTTCAATTTGTCCACTGTTAGTATGAGTATTGTGAATGAGTTGACCGTCTCTTAGGTCTTCTATTGTCTTTTCTGTATTGTGATTGTTCGGATTGTGAGGTGAACCATTAACTGGACTTACTCCAATGATATACTGTTCATTTTCATTAAAATAACCAGCACCACCCCCATGAAGATATACCCATAGCGGAGCTTCGGCTCCAGGGTTATTGACAGGTTCAACTACGAGGAAGGTATAGTTACCTGAAAAACCACAGGTATAAGCAGTGTTTCGATAAAAATCTAACTCCACAGAATTTGATTGGAAATTTAGATTGTCCTCTTCAGCTAAAGTAATGTTACTTGTTGTTCGGGTCAAAGGTGCCCAACTGTGGTCAACAGTATTTTTAGGTAGCTCAATTTCAACTGATTCATCTTTTGAACAAGAACCGAAGATGGTAAGAAGTATTACAAGTATGCATATATATCTATTCATGGCACTTACCTTTAAAGTAATAATTAGGCTTAAGTAATATGCTTACGAAGTTAATTACCAAAAAACTGTATTTCATTCACCTATGTTAATAGGAATGATTTATTTAAGATTTTTTCGAATTCGACTTAAAGATTGGGGCTTGATGTTTAGGTAAGAAGCAATAAGGTAATGAGGAATTTTATCTAATAAATCAGGTATGTTTTTGATTAATTCAAGATACCTTTCTTCTGCAGTTGCACTATGTAGATTATAAATTCTATTTAGAGTTTGGACATATGCTTCCTGAATGTTCAAGCGAAAGAACTTTTCATAAACAGGATGATTTTTGGTTATATAATCAAATGTTTCATGATTTATCATCAGCAATTCAGTAGGTTGGCAGGTTTGAATATTGAATCTTGTTCTTACATCTGAAAAAAAACTGTATAAATCACCAAGCCATAAACCAGTCCCCCGAATTTGGATTACATGTTCTTCTCCATCCTCTTCGACTATGTAATTTATCATTAGTCCATCGTTAATAAATGGCAAGTATTTAACCACTTCGCCTTCTCTAAATAAAAACTCTTTTTTGCCTAATTTTTTGTGGATTAGCCGGCCTTCTAAATCTAGATATACATCAATAGGTAAGTCTATATGTCTATTAAATGCTTTATAGAGATTTGGATATTTCATTTCTTAAAAGTTCAAGTATTATACATTTATCAGATTTGAATCGTTGTTGTAATTACCGCTAACGGTTAGTATAAAATGCGTTTTAATGCAATTTATATATTGTTGGCAATAGTATTTCAGATCTCTATTATTATTGGAAAATGGTCAGACAGGTTTAGATTGTTCTTTCTTCTGTCATCAATGCATCGATAACTTTTTACATCTATATTCTTTGTAAATATGTAATCTATTTTTTTTGTAGCAGCTTTCATTGTGTTGAACCTATTGAACGTACCAATGGGACCATATACAGAAGCACTTTTTATTTTGTAACTATTCTTAAACTCTTGCTCGAGCAACTTAATAGGTGATTCCGAAGGGAGACAATTGAGATCACCCATTAATACAATTTTCTTATCTGCCAACTGATTCTTATTTATATAATCTACTATTAATTCTGCTGACTTCAAACGTGCATTTTCACCCTTATGATCAAAGTGGGTGTTAAAAATATGAACAATTTGATTTGATTTTTTGGTTTTGAATTTTCCATACACAACAATTCTTTTAAAATCAGCATCCCAACCTTTAGAGATTTTTTGAGGAGTCTCAGACAGCCAAAATACCTCTTGTCCTAATAGTTGATAATTGTTACTGTTGTAGAAAAGAGGAACACCTTCACTATTAGTACCCAAACCATCTCTGCCGTATCCAATATAATTGTATTTGTCTAGATTATTAGCAACGAATTTTAACTGATTGGGCATAGCTTCTTGTATCCCTATAAAATCTGGACTGTAGTATTTTAGTAATTCCACGACTTCATCCTTTCTTAGTTCCCACCAATTATCACCATCATTTGGAGTGTCATACCTGATATTGTACGACATAATTTTAGTTTGAGAAAAGCTGCTCGAGAAACCTAAAAATAAACTTATAAAGACTAATATGAGTTTAAAATATTTCATTTTATTAAATTAATTGTAACGCACCTTTACAGGTTCGTTTTATTCATTTCTTGTCACTCTGAGGGATATTCCAAATGTTTTTTTCTATATCAATTGTTCCGCCTAACTCTTCTTTAACTAATCTATCTATTATAATCAATCCTTTTTTAGCCATATTTTCAAATGAATCTATGCCATCATTGGGGAAATTTTGTCTAGTTCTGTGTATATTAAATTGATTGGAGAATTTTCTACCGAAAATTTCTTCTACACCATTTTTTCCAATCATAAAACCAATCAATCCTCCCCAAGTTGCAGTTGGGTTATCCGAATCCCATCCTGCAAGTGATCCAATTTTTATAGTTTCCTTTAAATTTCCTTCTCCATAGAATAAGCTTATCAAACTTGATGCAAAGTTTATTCCTGCTGCAAAGCAGCCATTGCAGTATAATTTTTTTGAGGTGATATCATATCCTGCTTCCTGATTCACTTGATATTTATAGTAAATAGAATCTCTCGTTTTCTCCCAAGTGATACCCGATTCATACAATTTCTGAGTGTAGTTAAACATATCGGCGGCATATGAACTATCAGGGAGAATGTTACTTGCCTTATTTGCCATCCAAAATATTTGCTGACTTAAGTTTCTGTTAACATCTGTTTTTGAAGCCAAAGCATGCATTGTTACATAAAACTTTGAAATATATTCAGCTTCATCTCGAGCAGTGGTTTGAATGGGTAAATGGGCAATCTTTAATGCTACATCTGGTCTGGTAGGCGAGAATAATCCAAATATCTCTGTAGTTAATTGGGCATCGATCATTTCATAATGCTCGTTGTTATTGGGATTTCCAGTTTCAGGAGGAAGCATGCCTTGATTCATTAAATCAAATGCTTTTTGGTTGGAGACCCATAAAAAATTTTCCTCCTCATGTTTCATGTGATTTAACCAGCCATTACGTATTTGTTGCGGAGATAAAATACTAGTCTCGTTTGTGTAAAGAAGATGCTGGTACATATATTCTATATCCGTATCATCATCTGAGCCCCAAATTTCATTTGTGTCTTTAAAAACAAAATCTATGGTAGAGGATAAGTTACTCGGGATACCTTCTCCCCATATACTGGGTTGATCAGGTTTTCCCCAGTCCTCTCTTGTATAAAAATCTCCCGTTTTAATTTCTCCGATATTGCCGATTTTATCCATCTCTGTAACCAGTCCAGTCCAATTAGCAATAGATTGTCCCAGCCAAAAACCATATAATTGATCTTTATACTTATCACGTGAGATACTAATAGATGCTTTCCTTTCTTGGATAGAGCTGATTTTCTTTGATTTAGTATCCTTCTTTTTGGTTTCTGTGTTGCAAGAGGACAACACAATCAAGGAAAATATTATTAAAATATTGAATTTCATAATTACTGCCAACGTTTTTGTATATGGTTTGTTGCATGTTTTAAGCACCTAATTTAGCAAATACAAACCAAATAGAAAATCCGCGAGGGCTTTCGGAAGTAGGCTAGAACTGGCAATAAATTATATACTTTGTTGTGTACAGTATTTTTCCTTCAAATTATTATTTATATTTTCTAAATCAAAATCTTCATCTAAATACTTATTTAACGAGACTTTCCTATCCTCAAATAAATATTGTGTTATTTTTCTAAACTTAAAATATTTAAAAGAGGCAGATTCTGAGTTAACTTCATCATTACAAATGTCTGTCAATCCTTTTTTTTCGTCAAAAGAACTTTCATTTGCAATAAAATCGCAATATCCTTCATTTTTCCATGAAGGAAGTAATTTATATTTTAATAATCCCAGTTCATTCCTTAGAAGAGAATGAACAGTTTCATGCGCAATAACTCCACTTAATGAATACTTGTTGTTTTCGTCTCCATTTCTTAAGATATAGTTTCCTGAAATAGATGACTTTGTCAAGAAAATATTTTGAGAGATAGGGTTGTTTATGCCATATGCTTTTCTTGATATCGGTGCAAAAAAAGTAAACTCATTATAACTACTACAAATAAAAATATCTTGGGTTATTCCAATTTTAAATAGTTCGGTACCTTTTAGTAATTTTTCCGATTTGTCTAGAACTAACTTTAATTCGTTTATATTGATATCATTGGAATGATAATACACAGAAAAGTTCTTGTATTCTAATTTATTTGCGAAGAGAAATACAGGAAAAAATGTTATTATAAGATATGAACAACCTATACCTGTTAAAATCCAGTTAAATATTTTCTTTGTTTTTTTTATAGTGATTGGATCATATTGCACACGGAACGTCCCGTGTATGGTGTCGCAGCATCCCGCAGGG
>Ga0102905_1000034_pt1 | contig 17996 bp, 9 predicted proteins | sample Colrivmeta1556B3_FD_84973 | JGI IMG/M metagenome (GOLD analysis project Ga0102905, IMG submission 84973) | Estuarine microbial communities from the Columbia River estuary - metaG 1556B-3 | ecosystem: Environmental > Aquatic > Marine > Intertidal zone > Estuary | place: USA: Columbia River Estuary...
GCCGTCATGCATATAAAGGCCACCTTTTAATGAAAAAATCAAATGTTCAAAAACGAAGACTTTCACAAAGAGTATGTGTTACTCCAAGTGATAGTAAACCTATTAAATTAATGTTACCTTATTAAAAATAAAAAATGGTAAGAGTTAAAAGAGGAAATGTTGCCCGTAAACGTCGAAGAAAAATTTTACAACTTGCCAAAGGTTATAGAGGTGCTCACTCTCGTCTTTTTAGAGTAGCAAATCAACAAGTAATGAAAGCTTTACGTTATTCATACGTAGGAAGAAAACAAAAAAAACGTGTTTTCCGAAAATTATGGATTAGTAGAATAAATGCTTCTGCAAGACAAAAAGGTATTACTTATAGCCAATTAATAAGTTCTTTTAAACATTCAAAAATTAATTTAAATCGAAAAATGTTAGCTCAAATGGCAGTTTTAGATTGCTCTAGCTTTTATAAATTAATTGATCATACAAAATCACTAAATTAAATCTTTTATAAGTTTAAATTTTAAACTTATAAAAGACTTTTTAAATTATCTTTACCAAAATCTTAAAATAAATCTACGTTAAATGAATATTGATGATGATTTAGAAAAACTTTTAAATAATCTACCATTTTTTATTTATCAACATTTGCCTAATTCTCCAAATAAAGAAAAATTAATTGAAATTATTTTGGATTTAGGACGGCGACCTGAAGCTCGATTTACCACAGGACCCGAATATTTATCACAAAAAGTTATTTCATGGCAAGATATAGATTATATAACTAGACGTATAAGTAAATTTAGTGGTGAAAATCGTGCAGGGATTGAACGGACACTTCATCGAATAAGTTGTATTAGAAACCGGCAATTTTTAATTAATGGATTGACGTGCCGAGTTGGGCGCGCAATTTTCGGTACAATTTCGATTATTAGAGATTTACTTGAATCAGGAAAATCTATTTTAATCTTAGGTAAACCTGGTGTTGGAAAAACAACAATTATTAGAGAAATTGCACGTATACTATCGGATGAAATGGAAAAACGAGTTATCATTATTGATACATCTAATGAAATTGCTGGTGATAGTGATGTACCCCATAGTGGTATAGGTCGTGCTCGTCGTATGCAAGTTCCAAAAACTGAGCTTCAACATAAAATAATGTTCGAAGCTATTGAAAATCATATGCCACAAGTTATCATTATTGATGAAATTGGTACAGAACTGGAAGCTTTGGCAGCAAGAACTATCGCAGAAAAAGGTGTTCAATTAGTAGGTACCACTCATGGTAATTGTTTAGAAAATTTAATTAAAAATCCCTCTCTATCGGATTTAGTAGGTGGAATTCAATATGTAACAATAAGTGATGAAGAAGCTAAAAGAAGAGGTACTCAAAAAAGTATTTTAGAGCGAAAATCATACCCTGCATTTCAGCTTGCGATCGAAGTCAATAATGTAAATTCTTGGACAATTCATGAAAATGTTGAAAATTCCATTGATTTAATTTTACGTGAAAATTGTAATATTTCACAAATTCGAAATATAAAGAAAAATGATAAATTAAGTATTAATTATAAAAAGTTACAAAAAGATTTTTTAATAAAAAACTCTAAATTTTTAAATAAAGAAATGCTTTCAATTCATCGGAATTGGTTTGAGATAGATAAGCCAAAAACCCTTGGTTCATTAACTTTAAAAACTACAACTTTAATCGTTTACCCTTATTCTTTATCAAAAAATTTAATCCGAGAAATTTTAGTAAAGTTTGGTGATAAAGTCATTATTACAACACAAATTAAGCAAGCAAATCTTATAATAGGTTTAAAAAAACATTTAAGACAAAATTTTCGACTAAAAAGTTTAGCAAATAAATGGAATATACCAATTTATACAATAAGTCAGCGTAGTATTTATCAAATTATGAGATTATTACAATTTTTTATTTCTTAACTAGAATCGTCCGGCTTAACAACTTCTTATGTTATATTTCAAAATCATTTAAGCTTAAAACAGAAAATATAATTAAATTAACTTGTTTAAGGTGACTCAAGCTATAAACTGTAATTGATTTTTCAGAGAGATTAATTAGGAATTTAATACTATATAACTATCGAAAAAAGATTTCCTTTTTGATATTTGTAATGCAGTACATATAAAATTTAGAAATTTTGTAAATTAATTTTTGCCTATTTGAGACAATAATCGAAAGTTTATTAAATATACCATTTTTCTTTTTCTGTTTATAGAAAATAAATTTAAAATGACTCATTAAATTCCTACAAAAATTCTCAATTCAATTCAAGTTAATATCGGGCCTTCAGTTTTATGTAAACGGTGTTTTTATTAGAACTAAAAAAATATTCAAAGAATTAGCTACCGTCTAGAATTGTCTATTTAATTTAATTTTTTTTAAATATCTTAACTTTTTCTTATAATAACTTTGAATGAGTTATATAGGTATAGTAAAATACTAATATACTCTTTAAATCTTATGCTGCTATTTTACAATCCTGACATATTTAGATTTTTTAAGTAATTATATTGATTACTATACCCAATAAATATTATACTACATTTTAAGTAAAATAACAATGTCAGTATTATTATTTTACTTAAAATGTCGTATAATATTTATTTTTTCTTGTATATAAATTTAAGATCACAAATAAAGAATTAAGTAAAAGTAATTTAGAAAATAAATATTTAAAATAGATTAGACTAAAAAATTATGAACTATATATTATTTCAAAATTTCCCCTCAGTGTTATTCACCTATTAAATATTATATAAATAATCTTCATGTTGTTATTTTACGCAAAATATCGTATAATATTTAGTAAGCCCGGATAGCTCAGTTGGTAGAGCAGTGGATTGAAGATCCTCGTGTCTCCAGTTCGAATCTGGATCTGGGCATTTATTAAATACTATCAAAAGTATCAAAAAATTTAGTTGGGTCACTTTGAAAGGATAATGTTATTATACCTAAGGGTCCATTTCGATGTTTTGCAATTATTAATTCAGCTGAAGTCACTTTTTCATTTTTTTCAGTCGTTGGATTATAGTAGTTTTCTCTATATAACATTAATACCAAATCTGCATCTTGTTCAATAGACCCACTTTCACGTAAATCAGATAAGACAGGGCGTTTATTAATTCGACTCTCAACATTTCTACTTAATTGAGATAATGCAATCACTGGGATTTGGAATTCTTTAGCAATATTTTTAAGTGCTCGAGTAATTTGAGAGAGCTCTTGAACTCTATTTTCAGATTTTGATTTTGAAGTTAAAAGTAATTGTAAATAGTCAATGACGATCAGTCCAATTTTGTTTTTTTCAAATAATATTTTTTTTATTTTAGAACGGATATCTTGTGTTGTTAGATTTGCTTGATCATCAATAAAAAATGGTAGATGAGAGTATTTATGAATACTTTCTTTTAATTTTTGCCAATCTTCTTTATATAGGTTTCCAATTTTTAAACGGGTTTGACTTATTCCCGTTTCATTCGATAGTAAACGGTATATTAATTGTTCTTTTGACATTTCAAGACTAAAAAATAATATTGGTACTTTATATTTTTTAAGTATATTTTCTGTTATATTTAAAACAAAAGCGGTTTTTCCCATTGAGGGGCGACCAGCAAGGATAATTAAATCAGATTTTTGGAAACCTTGAGTTAATGAATCTAAATCATAGAACCCAGACCCTAAGCCAGGTAGTTCAGACTTCAACGCCTTTTCTTTCAATTCTAAAAAAACACTCGTAAATAAGTCTGCAGTAGTTAATTTTTTTTCTTCTATTAATTCATTCGTTAATTTAAATGACTTTTTTTCAAACTCATTTAAAATTTTTTCTAATGGAATATTTGTAATATAAGCTGAATTAATAGCTTCATAACCTAAGTTAATAAGGGAGCGTCGTAAAAATTTATCTTGAATTAATTGAATATATTCTTCTAGATATACTAAGTTAGGGATTTGGTTAACAAGCTCTAATAAAACTTTGGTCCCCCCAATTTTATTTAGATAACCAGTTTCCTTTAAAAAATCATTTACTGAAAATACATTTATAGGTAATTCTTTACCATACATCTCTACAATAGCTCTATAAATTTCTTGATGATTTATAAAGTAAAACGTTTCAACCCGAACCGTTTTGATTGTAACTTCAATTGCTTCATAATTTATTAATAAACAACTTAAGATAATTTTCTCTGCTACGAAGTTATGGGGTAAGGGGGTATCTGAAATTGAAAATTGTACTTTACTATTAAATTTTATCATATTCATTAAATTTTAGATTTTGTCGTAGACTAAAATAAGAAACCTTGTCTTTTAAACATATATTTATTAAAATATTGTTATGCGTCCTTAGTTCAGTTGGTAGAACGCTAGTTTCCAAAATTAGATGTCGAGGGTTCAAGTCCTTCAGGACGCGTTTCTCTTAAAAAGAAGAGGTGTATATTAGAAAATAGAATTTTAATTGTTCAAAATTTCCGTAACTAATTGATTTTTGTAAAAATTTAAACTTGGATTGAGAGTACGGACTTTTGAGAAAAAGGTTAAATCTTTTTTGATTAATTAAAGTTAAAATGATATATCTCTATTTTATCAAGAAATAAAAATAAAATTATATGGCAAAGAAAATAACTGCATTGATTAAGTTAGCATTACCAGCTGGAAAAGCGACACCTGCTCCTCCTGTAGGTCCAGCTCTAGGTCAACATGGTGTAAACATTGCAGCCTTTTGTAAAGAATATAATGCTCGAACATCTGAAAAAGCTGGACTTATTATTCCAGTAGAAATTTCAGTTTATGAAGATCGAAGTTATACTTTTCTTCTTAAAACGCCGCCTGCATCTGTTTTATTAGCTAATGCTGCAAAAGTTAAGAAAGGTTCGTCAACTCCGAATCGAGTAAATGTTGGGTCAGTAACAAAAGCACAGTTAGAAGAGATCGCTAATATCAAATTACCAGATTTGAATACTACTAAAGTAAGTAGTGCAATAAGAATTGTTGAAGGAACTGCCCGGAATATGGGGATTACAGTTGTAGATTAATATTTAAGTTTGTAAGTTTTTAAGAAAAAAATTATATGGGAAAATTATCCAGACGTCATACCGAAAACCTTAAAAAAATTAAAAATGTTGTTCATTCAAGTTTAGAAGAAGCAATTAATTTGCTTCAAGAAACTGCAACGGCTAAATTCATCGAATCTGTTGAATTACACGCTAATCTAAATATTGATCCAAAATATGCAGATCAACAGTTGCGTACAACTCTAACATTACCGCATGGAGTAGGAAAGTCAACTCGCATTGCAGTATTAACGAATGAGGCAAATTTTAATGAGGCAAATGCAGGTGGGGCAGATATCGTTGGTAGTCAAGAATTAATCGATGATATTAGTCAAGGTACGATTAATTTTGATTTATTAGTTGCAACACCTGATATGATGCCAAAATTAGCAAAACTTGGTCGAGTTTTAGGGCCAAAAGGGTTAATGCCATCTCCTAAGTCAGGTACTGTTAGTACAAGTTTAACAGAAACATTAACAGAGTTCAAAAAAGGAAAATTTGAATATAAAGCAGATAAAAGTGGTGTTGTTCATGTAAGTTTTGGAAAAGCAAATTTTTCAAAAACTCAATTAATTGAAAATTTAACATCGTTATACCAATCAATTGAACAAAACCGTCCTAGTGGTGTAAAAGGAAAATACTTTAAAAATTTATTCATTTGTACTAGTATGGGCCCATCTATTCAATTAGATTTAAATGCATTTGATTAGCATATAAAAATCTAATTAAATAATCAAATATATATATATAAAATAAAAAACTTTATGTCAGATAAAATTAACCAGATTGTTGAAGAATTAAAAACACTAACTTTATTAGAAGCATCAGAATTAGTAACAGCAATTGAAGAAACTTTTGGTGTTGATGCATCAGCGAGTGTTGGTGGTGGTGTTATGATGGCCGCTGGTCCAGCTGCTGCTGAAGAAGTAGAAGAAAAAACAGAATTTACTGTAATGTTAGATGAAGTTCCAGCTGATAAGAAAATTGCAGTATTAAAGGTTGTTCGAACTTTAACTGGGTTAGGCTTAAAAGAAGCTAAAGACCTTGTAGAATCAGCACCTAAGATGGTTCAAGAAGGCTTAAGTAAAGATGCAGCAGAAGATGCGAAAAAACAAATCGAAGCTGCCGGTGGTAAAGTTTCATTAACATAATAATAAATAAATTTTTAAGAAAGAGAAACAAATCTCTTTCTTAAAAATTTATTTATTTTAAAAAAATTATTTTATCTATTAATTAACAATTATTTTAAATAAAACCTTTAATATTATTTAAACTATAGACTAACTAGGTTTTTAATAATTTTATAAATTTTTGAAACAAAATTATGGGCCTATAGTCCTGTATTTTCACTTGAGACTTTGAATTATCGGAGACAATATTGAATCATTTTCTCGATTGGAATCTTTTAAGTGTGTCTACTTTTTATTGAAACCTAGTTATTGTTTATTTGAATGTGAATGATTAGTTAGATCGGTTTTGATTAATCGTATCAGTTAATGAACTTAGAATTAATTTAATTGATCTTACTGCGTCATCATTACCTGGAATTGGAATATCTACTAAATCAGGGTCACAATTCGTATCTAAAATAGAAATAATCGGAATACCTAATTTTCGACATTCTTGGATCGCAGTCATTTCCCGTTTTTGATCAATAACAATTGCTACATCAGGTAATTTAGCCATATTTTTAACACCGTTTAAATGTTTTCGTAACTTTTCTAATTCTTTTAAACGTAATGATGCTTCTTTTTTTGGTAATAAATTGAAAACCCCATCAACTTCTTGTTGTTCTAAAGTTTTTAATCGCTCAATTCGGCTTTTTAACGTTACCCAATTTGTTAACATTCCACCTAACCATCTATGGTTTACATAATATGAATTACAACTATTTGCTTGTTGCGCAATGACAGCGCTTGCTTGGCGTTTTGTCCCAATAAATAAAAATGTTTTTTCTTCTGATGCCGCTTTCGCTACATAAGAATTTGCTCGTTTTAATAATTGAGCTGTTTGAACTAAATCTAAGATATGAATATTATTCCGTTCTGTGTAAATATATGGAAACATTTTTGGATTCCATCGATAAGCTTTATGTCCAAAATGAACACCAGCTTCTAATAATTGGGCTAAGTTAATATCAGCCATAAAATTTTATAACTCCTTAATTAAATAATTGTAGTTTAGTCTAGTATAAAAGAACATCAACAGATTGAAAAGAAATAAGTCTAGATTTTCATTTTAATTTTATCTAAATTAATTTTAGGTTTATCTTGTGGAATTGTATTAAAACAATTTGTATAACTTTGGTACCCCGTTCCAGATGGTATTAAATGCCCAATAATTATATTTTCCTTTAAACCTCGTAACCAGTCTACTCGACCTTCAATAGCTGCTTTGGTTAAAACACGTGTCGTTTCTTGGAAACTTGCTGCTGAAATAAAACTTGGATTATTTAAAGCGGCTTTCGTAATTCCTAATAACAATGGGACATAATAAGCAGGGCGTTTATTGTGGGCTTCAATAATTTGATTAATATATTGAATATGGTATAAATCAACTACTTCTCGAGGTAATAGTGGTGTATGACCTTCATGTGTTATTAACACCTTTGTAGTCATTTGTTTAATGATTACTTCTAAATGTTTATTAGCAATTGAAACACCTTGTGATTGGTACACGGATTGAACCGCGTTTAATATTAATAATTGAATTTTCTTAAATGTTCGATAACTTGCTTCATAATTATTAGCTAAACGATATGAAGTAGTAAATTCTTTTTTATTTGAAAAGAATTGTTTTTTTATTCCATAATAATTAAAGTAAATTTTTAATAAATTATGGGGGTTAATCTTATCATTTTCTTTTATTGTTGTTCCTAATTTTTGAAATTCAAAGCTAGAGTCAATACTTGTTTTTTGAATTAATAAACTCTTTTTTTGATTTGTTGCTAGATTTTTATTTGTAGGTTTCTTCTTCCGTGCTTCTAATAATTCTTCAATTCTTGGTAAACCTTGAACAATATCACCAGTAATTTCTTTTTCAAAATTTAATAAACCAATTACTTCACCTTTTTCAATAAATTCACCATTTTTACAATAAACACTATTTACTTCTTGTTCAAAATAATCTTCTGTTATTGAATGAATACCAATCGATTTAGTAAAAGGATATTTTAAAAATTTTAAACCTGTTAAACTCGTATTAAATTCGCCATTTTCTTTAACATTATTAGGGATTAACTGGGAACTTTTTAATAATAGTGGTAAACATTGCTTAATTTTTAAGTGTGTATCTTTGATTTTAAGACTATTTATTTTTTGTTTTTCTTTAGAATCCTCTTGCTTCTCCTTTGTTAATGAAAAATTATTTAAAAATAATGGAATTGGAGAACTGTAAAATTTCCCATTTTTTTTCATAAACATTTTTGAAAATTTAATCTTAAATCCATATGATCTTTTATTTGGATCTAATTTTTCTACGATCGACCGTTTGGTAATATCATAATAATTTATAAAAGTATTACTTTTATAATTAGAAATATCCTTGTTCAAACTTAATAATTTATATTGTAAATCAATTTTTTCTTTAGAATCATCTGTTTTACAATTTGGGAAAAAATAAGGGCGTCCTTTTTGTATTGTTAAGAATTTACCATTGTCAATTAGAACTTTTCCGGTTTGATCTACTTTACCATTATCGATTATTAATTCATTAACTGTTCTATTTTTTCCTTTTTCTTTTTTAAAAGTTATACAATCATCATTGGAAATTAAAAAAACTTGTTTTTTATTTGACCGTTTTGACTTAAATTTTACTATTTCTAAAGAATTCATTGTAACCGATTCAAGATACCCGATAGTTGTATAAGAATCTATAAATTGTGTCGGCTCAAGAAGTAAACAAGATTGTAAATTTGTATATTTTAAATGTGGTGGGATATATTGATTTAAGACTAATTTTTCTAAAATTTTCAAGTTTAAACGTTTCATTTTAAACGAGTTACTTAAATCAATTGTAATATTATTTTGTAATGAGTTTTTTGACTTTAAATTTATACTTTGCGAAATTAAATTTATACTATTCGATGTTTTAATTTTTTGATTTGCTTTATATAGATAATTTGTTTTGTTAGTTATTTTAAAAATTGATTCTGCGCCACTATTACTATTATTAAAAATTTGTTTAAGATTTTTTTCTTTAGGAATTTCATAAATGGCAAAAGGTCGAATTAATAATTGATTACTATTTTTCGCTGTAATATGCTCACATAATGAAGGTCTTGTTATTTCAATATTATCAAAAATAATTTCACCTGGATAATAAACATTTTTGTTTAATTGCTCAAATTGTTTGCCCTGATAAACAAACCCTGCTTTAATTGCAATCTCTTCAATAATATTGTTTTTTTGAGAAACACTTATTATTCCGGCAGTTTTTGAAATAATATTTGGAATAATTTCGAAATTTTTTGAGATAAAATTCCCATTTTCTACTAGTAAAATGTTTTTATCGCAATTTAATTTATAAGTTTCTTCAGAAAGCCAAATTAAAGAATTATGAATAATTTTCTTTTTTAATTTTAACTTTAAAAAGATATTTTCCATTTCTTGATAATTTAAAAAGTTTTGATAAAAAATGAATCCGTTTTTATCAATTTTACTTTCTAACTTTTTTAAATAAGTTTCATAATGATTTTTACTTATTTTTTCATAATCTTCTTTACTTATTTCATATGGTATACTATATGAAACCAAGTTACCCGTTGTACTTTGGTTTTGTTTACTTCGTTGATCGTAATGCAGTATCCCACCTGTTAACGTCTTGAAATTATTATTAAATGAAAGTGCAAAAGGTTTATAGTTAGTACAACGTTTCCAGTTTTTTAACTCTGAATCTTTTAATGTAGTTAAATATTTTGAATTATTACAATTCATTAAATAATTTTTATTATTCTTAGGGTTAAGAATCTTTTGAGTATAACTATTATCTAAGAAATATGTATCATTTGTAATATGAATTTTTTGTTCTAATACATTCTTTTTATTATCAAAAAGTTTGATATACCCAGAATATTGATTTATTAATTTTGTTCTAAAGATATAACTATTTTTATTAATTTTATGGTCTGTATAAAAATTTAAAAAGGAATTACTAGGAGCTTGGTAAACTTGCCCAGATAAAATCCATAATAGCCTATTTTGTGTAATTAAATTTGTCCTAGTTTTTAACCGAGGGATAAATATTTCACCCGCTGTATCACTTAATATTGTTTTTCTTTCTGTTAAAGTTTGCTTTTCTGTACTTATTAATTCACCTATTATTGCTGATTTTTTAACATATTGATTACTTTTTACGAATAACATTGTATTTCGTAATAATTCCATTGGGATGATTTTTTCCCCCTGTTGTTGGGGAATTAAAATTAATGATCCTGAATTTTTAGTAACCAAAACATCATCACCTCGATTTGTCCTCAATATGATTGTTTTTAAGATTTTCGAAAATTTAATAATTCCATTTGTGGGACTAATAATTTGTTGTCGAGCTTCTGAAGTAAAAATCCCTCCTGTATGAAAAGTTCGCATTGTTAATTGCGTACCAGGTTCACCAATAGATTGTCCCGCAAGTATACCTACTGCTTCTCCTAAATCGACTAGATTTTGATTTGATAAATCCCATCCATAACACATTTGACAAATAGAATGATATAAACTACAGGTTAAAGGTGAACGTATATGAAATTTTGAAATTTCTTTTTGTTCAAATGTATTTAATAATTTTAATGTTAGGTGAGCATTCGCTGGGGCAATTAATTTTTGAGTTTGTGGATCATAAACGGATTTTGATAATATTCTTCCGATAATTTGCTCATTCTCTAATTTATTGTCATTATCAATAATAAATGATGCCGATGTTGAGCAATCTTTTTCTCTAATAATAATATCTTGTGCAATATCAATTAAACGACGAGTTAAATAACCTGAGTTTGCTGTTTTTAACGCTGTATCAACAATACCTTTACGCGCACCATAACCAGACATTAAATAATCGGTAATTGTTAATCCTTCACGAAAATTCTTTTTAATAGGTACACGCATAATCTCACCACTAGGGTCAGCCATAAGTCCTCTCATACCTACAAGCTGACGAACTTGTGATAGATTCCCTCGGGCTCCTGAAAATGCCATTATATAAACAGAATTTAAAGGGTCATATGTTTTAAAATATGCTACTACATTATCTTTTAATGATTCACTCGCGATACTCCAAGTGTCGATAATTTTTTGAAAACGTTCTACATCTGTGATTTTTCCTTTTAAACAAATTTTTTCTGCATTTAAAATATCTTGATTTGCTTTTTCTAGCATCTCATTTTTTGTTGCAGGTACTTTTAAATCTTCGATACTAATTGATATACCAGCTTGCGTTGCATATTTGAAACCGAGATATTTTAATTCATCGGCTAATAAAGAAGCTTGCATGGAATCATATTTTGAAAAACTCCATGCTAATAATTCTTTTAATTGTTTTTTATTGATCAGTGTATTTTGATAAATATAATCTTTCATAATTCTTTTAGTTAATTTTTTGTTAAATTCAAATACTTTAAATCTTTAAGATTTAAGATTTAACGTTGTTTGAATTGTATAATTTAAAAGAACCCGCCCAGTTGTAGTTTGTAAATATTGAACAATGGTTTTATTATTTTTATCTTTACGAATCTGAACATTTTCGTAATATTCAACATAACTGTCATCTTTCAATTTAATTCTTTTTATAAAATTGGAAGGTTTAGAAATTGGATGTTTATATCGAACCCAAATTGAGGTATGGATTTCAATTTGGTCTTGGTTATAGGCTAATATAACATCATTTAAATCAGAAAAATAATGATTTGAACCTAATAATCCAGGAATATTATTTACCGTTAAATAATAACAACCTAATACCATATCTTGACTTGGCATAATGATTGGTTCACCATTTGCGGGTGATAAAAAATTATAAGGCGCTAACATTAACATATAGCATTCTGCCTGCGCTTCTAATGAAAGTGGGACATGAACAGCCATTTGATCGCCGTCAAAATCTGCATTAAATGCTGAACAAACTAATGGGTGTAGTTTGATAGCACGGCCTTGAATAATGATAGGTTCAAAAGCTTGTATTCCTAATCTATGTAATGTGGGTGCTCGATTTAAGAAAATGGGGTGATTTGATAATACTTTTTCAAGTACAGGGTCTATAATGGGTTCATTTTGTTGAAGTAAATTTTTCGCAACTTTCATATTACTTGCTAACCCTTGATTAATTAACTCACGAATTATAAATGGTTGAAATAATTCAATTGCCATTTCATAAGGTAATCCACATTGATTTAATTTCAAACTTGGACCCACAACAATAACAGATCGCCCAGAATAATCTACCCGTTTTCCAAGTAAATTCTGACGGAAACGTCCATGTTTCCCTTTTATAATATCGGATAAAGATTTTAATGGTCGGTTACTTGCACTTAAAGCAATCTTTCCCCGTTTTCCATTATCAATTAATGTATCTACTGCCTCTTGTAACATCCGTTTTTCATTTCGAATGATTAATTGAGGAGCATCAATTTCTAATAATCGAAGGAGACGATTATTACGTGTAATTATACGTCGATACAATTCATTTAAGTCGGAAGTTGCGAAACGTCCTCCTTCTAATTGAATCATTGGTCGTAGTGCAGGTGGAATAACGGGTAATATCGTTATAATCATCCATGCTGGATTTGCACCTGTAGTTAATAAATTTTCTAAAATACGGATTCGTTTAATTGATTGATCTCGTAATTTATAAATACGTTGATATTCCCACTTCTTTGACCAATGGGAAAAATTATAAAATGGTTGTTCTTTATGAAGGACTTTACTGCATAGTGTAATAAAATTACGTGTTTTAATTATCTCTTGATCAAGATTTAATTTCTCTAATTCTCGTTTGATTAAAACAGCACCAATTAAATAATTTGGTGTTGATCTTAATAAATATTTTGGTGTATTACGACGTCTATTCTGAGATTTTGAATGAGGTTTTAATGGGTAACCTGTAAATCCTAATTCTCGGCAACGACGGTATTGTTGTAAATCCCAATGAAGTCCATAAAAAGCAATTTCATCTTCAGCAATAAAATATGCCAACGATGCTAGTTTTATTCGTTTTATTCGTTCGTCATAAAAATTTACAATATTTGATTTTTTTGCTTTTGATTTTGCTTTAAGAAATTTTTTACAATTTAAAAGTGCTTTTGGGCTTTTAAGATAATCACGCCATTCAATATCTGAAGAAGGATACTCTGGTATATCTTTATTGTCTTTTTCTTTGTTGTCTCTTCGGTCGGCAAATTCTATCCACCCAGTATCTAACCTTTTTTCACATTGTTCTACTTCAAGTAGTAAAGCTATATAATTCGGTCGGCTATTTGTATACCAAACATGTGTGACAGGGTAAATTAAATTTATATGACCCATTCTGTGTCGTCGAACTCTGGATTCAGTTAATTCGACTCCACACCGTTCACATATCAAACCTTCATACCTAACTCGTTTATATTTACCGCAAGCACATTCTAAACTTTTACTTGGTCCAAAAATTCTTTCACAAAATAAACCATCCATTTCAGGTTTAAATGTCCGGTAATTAATTGTTTCTGACTTTTGGACTTCTCCAACAAATTGTCCGTTAGGTAATTTTCTATGAGACCATTGTAAGATTCTCATAGGAGAAGCTAATTTTATCTTGATATAATCAAATTCTTTTTCAGAGCGTATCATATTAAATTTTTAAAATGAAATATTATTTATATTTGAGGTATGAGAAAATGTTTTTAATAATGGATTATATTTTTCAATTAAATTTAACTCAATTTCATAAGATTGGTCTGAACTAAAGTTATCGATTCTATATGTACTTAAATCTAATCCAATTGAACGTAATTCTTGAACTAAAACTTTAAATGATTCTGGTACACCTGAAGTTGGTATCGGTTGACCTTTAATAATAGAGTTTAAAGTTTCATTCCTTCCTTGCATATCATCAGATTTAATTGTTAAGAGTTCTTTTAAGGTAAAAGATGCTCCAAATCCTTCAAGTGCCCAAACTTCCATCTCACCAAATCTCTGTCCACCATGTTGAGCTTTCCCACCGAGTGGTTGTTGGGTTACTAATGAATACGGACCAGTAGCTCTGGAATGCATTTTATCATCAACTAAATGGATTAATTTCAACATATAGGCATTCCCAACGGTAATAGGATTATCAAACTCTTTACCTGTTCTTCCATCAAGAAGTACCATTTTTCCTGGAGAATAAGGATTAAAAAGCCATGCTTCATCGTTTTCAATTGAAGCTTGTCGTAATTTTTTATTAATTAAAATTCGTGAAACTTCTGAACCATACATTTCATCAAATGGTAAAATTTTAAAACGACGGTTTAATTTATGGCCTGCTAACCCTAATAAACATTCATAGAGCTGCCCTACATTCATTCTAGATGGAACTCCTAAAGGATTTAAAATAATATCAATAGGGGTACCATCTGGGAGAAAAGGCATATCTTGACGTGGTAAAATACGAGAAATTATTCCTTTATTTCCATGACGACCTGCGATTTTATCACCTACTTGAATTTTTCTTATTTGTGCAATAAAAATTTGAATCTTTTCAAATTTATACGCTAATTTTGTTCTTCTGTTAAACGTTAAAGTTTCAATAACTCTTCCATATTCTCCTTCAGGCATTCTAAATGATGTATCACGGACCCCTTTTGCTTTTGCACCAAAAATTGCTCTAAGTAATTTTGATTCTGGTAATTGTTCAGAATCATCTTTAGGAATAATTTTTCCAACTAAGATATCTCCAGGTTTTACAAATGTACCAATTGTCACAATCCCATCTTCATTTAAATTCTGCACATCAGAAATACTTAAATTTGGGATATTATTTGTAGTTTGTTCGGACATTTCAGCTGTCCGATCAATTTCAATCTCATATCTTTCAATATGAATTGATGTAAAAATATCTTCATAAACTAATCGTTCATTTATTAAAATTGCATCTTCAAAGTTATAGCCTTGCCATGGCATATAAGCTACTAAAACATTTTGTCCTAAAGCAAGTTCACTACTTATTATTCCTGGTCCATCCGTTAACATTTGACCAGATTTAATCTTTTCACCTTCCCATACTATGGGTCTATGATTAATACAAGTTTCTTGGTTTGAACGTTGGTATTTTTGTAAATCATATTTCAAGTGTCTTCCAGAATTTTCACGGATAATAATTTTATTTGCTGTTACTGATTCGACGATTCCATCGCGTTGAGCATTTATTACCATACCTGAATCTAGGGCAATTTGATTTTCCAGACCTGTCCCAACAATAGGTTTCTGTGGTAGTAATAAGGGTACTGATTGTCGCTGCATATTTGACCCCATTAAGGCCCGGTTAGCATCGTCATGCTCAAAAAATGGAATTAAAGATGCAGCCACAGAAACAACCTGAATTGGAGAAACAGCAATAAAGTCAACTTCAGATGGTGTAACAGTTAAAAAATCTTGTTTGTAACGTATAGGAATCAAATTTTTTGTTAAATAATTCTCTTCATTTGTCGAAATATCAGCAGGGGCAATTTTATAAAAATCTTCAATATCAGCTGTTAAATAAATAGGATTTCCTGTTTTAATTACTTTTCCATTAATAACTCTCCAAAAAGGTGTTTCTAAAAATCCTGATTCATTTACTCTTGCACATGTTGTTAGTGAAGCAATTAGTCCTACATTCTGTCCTTCAGGTGTTTCGATCGGGCAAATTCGACCATAATGACTCGGATGAATATCTCGGACAGCAAAACTAATACGATCTCTATCAAATCCTCCAGGTCCTAATCCACTAATCCGTCGTCGATGAGTTAATGAAGATAACGGGTTTGTTTGATCCATATATTGAGATAATTGGCTAGCTCCAAAAAATTCCCGAATAGTGGCTCCAACTATATTAAAACTTGATAATTGACTTGAATATGTCTTATTTGTTTGACTTCGTAGTTTTCTTAATAATCTTTGGAATCCAATACGGAATAAATTTTGTAATAATTCTCCGACTGAGCGAACTCGACGATTTTTTAAATGATCAATATCATCACTAACTTGCTTAGAAGTAGATAAGGTTATTAGTTTATCAATTATTGCAAAAATGTCTTCATATGTAATTGTAGTTATTCGTTTTGAGAGTTTTACATTTAATCTATTATTTAGTTTTGAACGGCCAATTTTACCTAAACGGTAATACGATGGGTCAAAAATTCTAGAAAATTCCGAAATATTTTTATAATAATTTCTATTTAAATTAAAACGTAATAGTTTATTTGGTTGATAAATGGAATTAGTTAGGATTGGTTTATTAAAATAGAAAAATTCGGAATTTTGTAAATTTTGGCAAATTTCTAAGTCAGTAACCCCCATTTCTTTTAACAAATGAATGATTGGTTTTTGTGTTACTTTATCAAGTTGAATAATAATTTCATCTTCTTGATTTTTTATAGGATATTTGGAAATATTAATTTTTGTATTCTTTTGAAAACCAAATCTAATCCATGACCCATATTCAGGGATTAACGTTGCGGTGTATAATTCTTTTTCTTCATATCTTTTTTTATAAATATCTTCAATTAAATGGTCGTCCTTATATTGAATAATTTTAGATTTTGTTTTTAAATATTTTGTTTTGTTTTTAAATATTTTTGTTTGTGATTGGCTTCGTCTTTCATATTTTTCTTTTTTAGTAAAATTGTATTTAAATTTAATAAGTTCTTTAAAACTATTAGTAAAATAAAGATTAGATTGTACTTTAGGGTTACTGATAATTCGATTAATTTTTGGTAGAATGTTTAGTTTTAAGAAATTAAAGTTATTAAGTTGTGTAAAATTGTCTAAATCTCTAAGTAGAAAGACAAGTAATTCTATATTAATATTTAGATTTAGTAAGATTTTAGATTTATCAAAAACTGTGTTGTATAGTTTTTTAATTTGTTTAAATTCTCTAGATAAGCTTTCATAGGTTTTACTATGATCACTTCCTTTTTTCAAAAGTTTGTATTTTGCAATTGTTTTTGTTAATAAATTAAAACAATTAACTATTACAAAAATCCGATGCTCAGTATTTGGTAATACAGAGTGTTCATTAGATGCTAACCATTTTAAAAAAATTTTAATTCGTTTTGTTTTTGTAGATAAATTTTTTATTTTGAATAAACTTTTATAAACTTTAAAATATTCAATAAAGGAAGACCCAAAATTAATTTCATATTTTTTTAGTTCTTTAAATGAATAAATCTTAATGGTTTCTCCTTGCCAATTCCAATCTTCTTCTTTTTTGATAAATCTTATTTTCTGTTTTTTATCACTGATTAACTTTTTCTTAACCGTTGGTTTTAAAAAATATAATCGACTCTCTGTAGGTAGAATTTCACTTGGTGGGGTAAAACTTTTTAATTTTCCAATTTCACTAGATATTACTTTTTTAATTTTTTTATTTTTCTTTTGATGTTTATTTTTTTCAAAATATACACCGGGGCTTCTAATGATTTGACTAACAATAACACGCTCACAACCATTAATAACAAAGGTTGCGGAACTTGTCATTAAGGGTAAGTTAATGATAGGAAATTTACTATGGTATTTTATAATATTTGTTTTTTTATTCCTAACTTCTAAAGGAATAACGAGTTGGGCAGAGTAATTTGCTGTGTATTTTTTAGCTCGAACTATATTATAAATAGGTTTTACTAAACTATATTCTTGTCCAAATAAAACATATTCTGTATTTTGACTAAAATCATAAATTCTTGAAAAAGTATTTAATTCTTCATTTAGTCCTTGGGCAATAAACCAACA
>Ga0102905_1000037_pt1 | contig 17631 bp, 18 predicted proteins | sample Colrivmeta1556B3_FD_84973 | JGI IMG/M metagenome (GOLD analysis project Ga0102905, IMG submission 84973) | Estuarine microbial communities from the Columbia River estuary - metaG 1556B-3 | ecosystem: Environmental > Aquatic > Marine > Intertidal zone > Estuary | place: USA: Columbia River...
AGCCCCATATTCTGGGGCTAGTTTACGTTTTCCGCGTTATTTTTTGTGGTCAAAAAAGGGTATAAAAACCGTATTTAAGCTGCATATACTGGGCTATTTAACGTTTTCCGCGTTATTTTTTGTCGTCAGGGTATTAAAAACTAAAAAGGTTTTTCTTATTTCCCAAAATTTTTACGATGATATAATAGTAATAAATAAAGATGATCTTTGTACAAATAAATTTTCGTTCGTACGGACTGATTGTGTTGTTTGTCAGGGTTTTGTTATGAGACCGCACCGAGAATGTTTTTCTTTTGTGCATCTAACAGGATGGGTCCTTAATCCTAAAAGTACGGGAGCAACTTGTTTGGCAACGCCCGTAAAACTCACGAGGCGCTCCGTACAGCCGTATAGGTAAGTTGTTCTCAATACTATGAGATTTCAAAGTAATTTAGGATCCATTTATTTAAATATTGATTAATTATCAGGGAATTTTTTATAGTCATAAAAACTGAACAAAAATAAAAATCTACGTGGGTTAATCAGCAAAGGTCTAAAACTAGTCTATATGAAAGTTTGTACAAGTGTATTAAATTAGCTTAGACATATCGAGAAGGCATCGTGGGAAGTGTTTAGAACCCTTCAGAGCTTCTCGACGTAGGCATTTCCCGTCAACCGATATTTGTAAGTTAATTACTTCAAAATTTCTTATGTATTTATTATTAATTTTTTTACCATTAATTGGTTCTTTTTGTGCTGGATTATTCGGCCGAAAACTTGGATCTTTTGGGGCATCTTATGTAACGGTAACATGTTTAGTACTTGCTTTTTGTAGTTCTCTTTTCGCTTTTTACGAAGTTTCGTTATTAAATTGCTGTGTGTATATAAAACTCGTCCCTTGGATTAACTCCGAAATGTTGAATGTGGACTGAGGTTTTTTATTTGATTCTTTAACAGTCGTGATGTGCTGTGTAGTTACATTCGTATCTTCTATAGTGCATGTATATTCTACTGAATATATGGCGCACGACCCGCATCTTCCAAGATTTATGTCTTACTTATCTCTTTTTACATTTTTCATGTTGATTTTAGTGACGGCTGATAACTTCGTACAAATGTTTGTTGGTTGGGAGGGTGTAGGCCTTTGTTCTTATTTACTTATCAATTTTTGATTCACTCGAATACAGGCAAACAAAGCGGCTATCAAAGCAATGATTTTAAACCGGGTAGGGGATTTTGGGCTTGTGCTTGGTATTTTAATTGTTTTCGTCGAGTACAAAGCAGTTGATTATGCTACAGTTTTTGCTATCACTCCATTTTTCACGAATAAACTTTTTAATTTTCTAAGTTTTGATTTTGATCTAATTTCTGTCATATGTTTTTTTTTATTTGTAGGTGCTGTAGGTAAATCTGCTCAATTAGGGCTACACACTTGGTTACCCGACGCTATGGAAGGTCCTACACCTGTTTCTGCTCTTATCCATGCTGCGACAATGGTGACTGCCGGGGTGTTTCTAATTGCACGTACGTCCCCTTTGTTTGAGTACACACCTAGCATCCTTAATTTAGTCACCGTCGTAGGAGCGTGTACTGCTTTCTTTGCAGCTACTGTCGGTTTATTGCAAAACGATTTGAAGCGAGTGATTGCTTATTCAACATGTAGTCAATTAGGATACATGGTATTTGCTTGTGGGCTATCCAATTATACTGTCGGAGTTTTTCATCTGGTTAATCACGCTTTTTTCAAAGCATTGCTTTTTCTAGGTGCCGGTTCTATTATCCACGCGGTCGCAGATGAGCAAGATATGCGTAAAATGGGGGGTTTGAAAAAACTAGTGCCATTTACATACTCTATGATGGTTATTGGTTCACTTGCTCTTATAGGTTTTCCTTTTTTAACGGGGTTCTACTCAAAAGACGTTATTCTTGAAGTCGCTTATGGAAAGTATACGGTTGAAGGCCATTTCAGTTATATTTTAGGCAGCGTAGGTGCATTTCTTACAGCGTTTTATTCAACCAGATTAGTTTATTTGACATTTTTATCAACACCAAATGGTTATAAATCAGTAATCTGTGCTGCGTATGATTCCTCTTACCAGATATCCACTTCGTTACTCTTTTTAGTTATTCCTAGTGTGTTGATAGGATTTTATGCCAAAGATATGATCATTGGTTTTGGCAGCGATTTTTGGGGAAACGCGATTTTCACTATTCCTGAGAATATGAATCGAGTAGATTCAGAGTTTATTACTCATATTTATAAAATACTACCTGTAATCTTAAGCCTTTCAGGTGCTACATTATCGTTTTTGCTTTACTTATTCGGCAGTAAAATGCTAGTTCAGTTAAAAATATCTACTTTTGGTAAAAAAATTTATAATTTCTTTAACAAAAAATGATTTTTTGACAAAATTTACAATGAATACATTGGGCAATTTTTTTTCACTATTAGTTACACAGTTACGTATAAAATAATTGATAGAGGAATTATTGAAGTTTTTGGTCCTATGGGATTGTCTTCGATTATATCAAAAAAAGCATTATACGTTTCTAAGCTACAAACAGGTTATTTATACCATTACACTTTTTTCATGCTGACAGGCCTTACTGTAGCGTTAGGAATGCGTCAGTTCTGAATTATAACGAGCGGTTTTGTAGATTTTAGGCTTTTTATTTTGTTTTTTATATTAAGTTTTTTCTTTTCTAAAACCCATTATAATAAACGTTTGGGTAAATAAAAAAGACGATAATTTTTTACTGCATAGATTTTCTTCTAGAAATATTTTAGCTATTTTTACACAGCTTTAAAAATAATAAAAATTAGAAGATACAAATGCTAATCGATAACTCACAACTACATCCTATTTACAAATTTGTAACTCGCTGACTTTTTTCAACAAATCACAAAGATATTGGAACTTTATATTTAATATTTGGGGCGATCTCGGGGGTTGCCGGGACTGCCTTATCTTTGTACATTAGGATAACGCTAGCCCAACCCAACAGCAGTTTTTTAGAGTATAACCATCATTTATATAACGGTGCGCCGTTTAAAGTAATCTATACCTACTGTAAGTAACATCAGTTGACTTTATCGTTTTAATATAGTACAATCAGTACTATATTTGTCATGAATCGCTGTAATTACCTAAAACAAAAAACATTTTGTAATGTGATCCAAAATGTATTAGGGACTAAAGCATGTGCATAAAGGCTTACTGAAAAATTGTTTGCCAAGATAGAGTTTATTATGGTTAGGTTAACGAATCTCAATTTCAGGTCAGGATTTAAAGTTCCTTGAAAAAATGTGTTGGCAATCGTAATCACGTTGTTTTACAATTGTCTAAACGGTCAACGCAGGCATCCACTCGGTGTGGTTTATGAAAGAGAAGCCTATGGTAAGTAATTGGTACAGATTAATTGAATTCGGGATTCTTTAGCGATAAAAAGCATGGAGAACGGAGGGATAGTAGTACTGCATTCATAATCTGTAGAAAGAATCTCAGTCTCGTTCTAGTTCTTTTTGTTGTTTTAAAATTTCTGACTTTTTTGGGCTATGTTGTGTCTATTTAGACCGCATTCGCGTGTTCAAACTTTTTTCGTTGTTTCAAGGTTAAGCAATAGATGAAAATTGTAAAGAAGACACGAAGTAATTATTATTTATTTCAATTCAAAAAAAGATTTGGATCTCTAAGAATTTGAAGATGACAAATTAATTTTTATCAATCTTTACTAGAGTTCAATTTTTTTTCTTTGTACGCTGTTGCTCACCAACCCTATCGAAAAATGGTCTGCGCTTACGAAAGTTATAAAAAAGTTAACTCACTTCATTTTTTCAAAAGTCCAAACAATAAAACATTCGTGTTCTGTCTAATGTGTGTATTCGAACTGTTATAGAAAGAAGTGTTGTTGTGCGAGAGTGAGAGCCGAGTGCGGTGAAAATCGCATGCTCGGTTCGGGGCCAACTTCTTATGTCTAAGATTTTGCAAGGTTATGTGTTTCACAAAATTTTAGGTGAGTTTGTTAGGCCACTTATTGTAACCGGCCACGCTATACTAATGATTTTTTTTATGGTGATGCCAACATTAATCGGGGGTTTTGGTAATTGATTCGTTCCTTTAATGATTGGGGCACCAGATATGGCGTTCCCAAGAATGAACAATATCAGTTTTTGACTGTTACCACCGTCGTTACTGTTATTGTTTGCATCGATGTTAACTGAAGCTGGTGTAGGTACCGGGTGGACCATTTACCCCCCATTATCAAGTGCAACAGCTCACTCTGGGGGTTCTGTAGATTTGGCAATATTTAGTTTGCACTTGTCGGGTGCATCTTCTATTTTAGGTGCTATCAACTTTATTTGTACGATTTTTAATATGCGAGTGAAAAGTTTGTCTTTCCACAATTTACCATTATTTGTATGGTCTGTATTAATTACAGCATTTCTACTGTTATTGTCTTTACCAGTATTGGCGGGGGCAATAACAATGTTATTAACAGATAGGAACTTCAACACTACGTTTTTTGACCCTGCAGGAGGCGGCGATCCTGTATTGTTTCAACACCTTTTTTGGTTTTTTGGGCACCCAGAAGTTTATATTTTAATTTTACCTGGGTTTGGTATTGTTAGTCATATTGTAGTTAGTACAGCAAAAAAACCTATATTCGGTTATCTTGGTATGGTGTATGGTGCGCCGTTGCGCTTGTCATTTCGTTATGTATTTTAGTCAAATACTGGTAATTTTATTTTTTTCTAAAAATTTCATGAGTCTCCCTGGGGTAGCGACTAACCAAAGTCGTGGAAAAGCACCAGACAGTTATGAGTTGAGATTAAGCACGAGCAAATCAAAATCACTTGAGGCAATGTTAAATAAGGTTACGATAAGAAACGTGATACGTCTTGTTTGGGGTACATTACCCTGTTGGTCACCTCGCGTTAATGGCCACGGTGTTCAGTGGTTAAAGTCGTGCATACAAGGCTTTAACCGGGATATTACTGCTACAGCACTTCGAAAAGAAGGTACACAGGAGGCGCTAGGGCCTGTATTTAACAGACTTAAAAACCGAAATAATTTAAGAACTACGGGATTTAACCCTTTTGGGGTGGGACGGAGTGCTCGTAGTACCTTGCGCATTAGGGAAGGGGTACAGGCGAGCGGTTTTAGCGTTTCCTTTCGTCGGTCGCTTAACACAAAAGCTTCAGTTATTGCATTAAGGCAAAAAATACAAAAGAATAAAAATAAAACCGATGGTTATAGGGATTTAATTAAAACTATAAGTTCTACCTCTGTTTTAAAGCTAGCTTCTTCCATTGTGAAAGGTAATAATACGACCCAAGATAAAACCTCTGTCAAGTTGACGTCTAACAGCATTAGTTCAAAGATTTTACGAAAATTTTCGAAAGATCTTCTAAGTGGGGAATTCGACGTTAAGACCGTAAAATGAGTTGCTGCTTGTGAGTTGATAAATCCGAAGGGCCGTCTCCCAAGTCCTTCAAGTATTAGCGAAAAGATAGTTCAAAAATCCATAGAGGCAGCATTAGTTGTTGTTTATGAAGAAGTATTCATGGATTGTAATCAAAGTTTTAGGCCAGGCCGTAACTATCATACTGCATCAAAGCGGTTATCTTTTAAACTCGAAAACAGTTTTAGCCACTCTTGATTGATTGATGGGGATAGCAAAGATTGCTTCAAAAATATTCCGAGGAAAATGTTTTTAAGGGTATTAAATAAAAAGGTGAAATGTTCGTCAACTTGTGATTTGATAGCCAAATTTTTAAAAGCAGAATACTTGGCAAAGCAAAAACCTAATGTAAGAACGCAGCCGATCGATATTCGCGCCCTACAAAATAACACTCTAAGTCCGTTATCCTGCGGCATAGTTTTTTGCGAATTTGATGCATTTATTGAGTTAAGATTACGAAAAAATTTGACTAAGAGTAAAAACCGTGAAGTCAATTTTGCATGCAGAAACTTATGGTATGGGGTTAAAACTCATAATAATTTTGAAAGGCGTCGAAAATTATTGAGTAGTTATTTAAAGACTTCGCCAAGAGACTTCCAAACTCAATACTTTAAAAAATTGTTTTACGTTAGGTATTTAAAAACTTGACTATTATTGTTAGATGGGTCTTATGAAGATGTAAAACTTGTCTATAATCTGTTGTGCAAAAAATTTCAAATTTTATATTTGATTTTAAGTTTGAGTAATCCGATTTGGGTTTTTCTGCCAAAAAACTGTCAAGGTCGGTTTCTTGGGTTGGACTTTTTTTTGTCAAGAAGCGGTCTCAACCGCATGCATTTTTTAAGTATATTAAAAAACAATAGCAATATAATTTGAGAATGGTTTGTATTACAATCAGTTTTTCACGCCCCAGTATACGACCTTTTGGCTAATTTGCAACTTAAGAATTTTGCCAAGCGAAATGGCAAAAGTAAATTCTTATCTCTTGGGAATGGTAACTGTATACCTTTTACGCATTTGCAAATTTTAAACTATTACAACAGTAAAATTCGAATGCTTTTTTTTTATTACGGTTCTATTTATAACGAAACCCGGTTATGGCCTGCCGCAAAGATTTTGATAGACTCTTGCGGGTTAACAATGTCGCGCAAATTAAAATGCCAAACATTGGCACAAATTTTTAAGAGGTTTGGCAGAAGCTTGGCTTTTGAAGATGGCAGAATAAAGAAGCTTGTATTTTTCGGAGATAAAGAATTAAAGGGGTTGCTTATGAAAACTTTAATATAAGTCCTTTGTCAGGGTAAGTTTTATAAAGAGTGGTGGGAGTTTTTGAAGTCTACCTTTGAAGATTGCTAAAAAGTTATTTTTTTGCGCTTTGCGCAGGGACTTTCTTGAGAAAGAAATTAAAAATGAGTGTTTCAAATTTCAAATGCGAAAATCAAACAACAAAATGTTTTTCGTTCGCTGGAGAGCCGTATGACGAGAAACCGTCATGTACGGTTCGGAGGGCAAAGTGTTTTCACGCTTTGACCCTTACCGATGTTTTCTATTGGTGTTTTAGGTTTTATCGTGTGAGCACATCACATGTTTACTGTAGGTTTAGATATAGATACTAGAGCATACTTTACAGCAGCAACCATGATTATTGCTATTCCAACAGGAATTAAGATATTTAGTTGGCTTGCAACGTTATGGGGAGGATCTATTGATTTACGAACGCCAGGGCTTTTCGCTATTGGTTTCATTTTTTTATTTACTGTAGGTGGCGTTACTGGTGTTGTTCTTGCAAACTCGGGTATAGATATAGCTTTGCACGATACTTATTACGTAGTTGCACATTTTCATTATGTATTGTCAATGGGTGCTGTTTTTTCTATGCTTGGTGGGCTTTACTTCTGATTTGAAAAAATCACCGGTGTTTGTTACTCAGAGATATTAGGAAAAATCCATTTTTGGAGTTTTTTCATTGGAGTGAATTTGACATTCTTTCCGATGCATTTCCTAGGTGTCGCAGGCATGCCAAGACGGATTCCTGATTATCCAGATGCATATTTTATATTTAACAAAATTGCGTCTTGAGGGTCTTACGTTTCTGCAATATCTTCATTGTTTTTCTTCTATGTTCTATTTGACGCTTTTTCGACGAGCAAAGTAGCAAGCGCTGAAAAAACTCTTTAAAATACAAAGGTCAACTTTCTCTATTTGCTTTTTGGTTACTATTATTGTCTACGCGCATCTTTTTGAAGACGTAAGGTTTAGCAGTAACGTAGGTTACGTTGCAAAACTAGGGATAAACTATATGATTATTGAAGGTTATACAAATTATTACACCTAAAGAAACGTTAACTTGCAAAAGTTTTTTATTCGTGAACACGCTTCGTATCGACAATTAGCGGTAGGCATGGTTCAGTCTTTTGGTATAACTAGACCAATTGCTGTTGATTTTTACGATGAAAAGAAAAGTTTTACATAACATGGAACAGGAATTTTTTAGGTAAAAAAGATTTCGTACTCGATGTTTTACTAAATTACTAAAAAAATGATTTTTATAACACAATGCGATAGCCCAGCACTTTGGCAAACTTATTTATCTGACCCTGCGAGCATTACTATGGAAGGTATTTTAATTTTTAATAAACATTTATTATTTTTGTTAACTGTAATCGTTTTGTTTATTGCTTGGTTATTGTTTTACACTATATACTATTTTATAGAGTATAACAATAAATTTAGTTCAAAATTTGTCCATTCAAAAGAGTTAGAAATTGTTTGAACATCTATTCCAGCTTTATTACTTTTAATTTTGTCTACTCCCTCATTTACCCTACTATATGCAATGGACGAAATATCAGAACCAGAATTAACTTTGAAAATTTTAGGCCACCAATGGTTCTGGAGTTATGAAATTTCAGAATTTAATTCTTGCCAAAAACAAGAGCAAAGTCTAAAATATGTTTGCTATATGATGGCATTAGACGGTTTACCTACAACTAAACAAGGGTATTTTAGACTACTAGAAACCAACAAAAGAGTTATTTTACCGACAAATACACATTTACGACTTTTAGTCAGCGCTGCTGATGTACTGCATAGTTGAACAGTACCGTCTTTTGGTTTAAAAGTAGACGCATGCCCGGGCAGATTAAATCAAATAAATTTATTTATTAAACGTATAGGCGTTTTCTTTGGGCAGTGTAGCGAAATTTGCGGGGTAAATCATGGGTTTATGCCTATTGTGATAGTTTCATTACCAACCTTACAGTTTCATCACTACATAATGACGAAGTTAGAATTAAACTAATTTCGGCTTAATTGCTCACTTTTTGGGTTAAATACCCATTTTAAGATATGTACCCTACACTAAATATTTCTTTAAATATACCAGAAAATTTTGTTCAACAGAGAGAATCTTATTTTTTTTTTTCAAAGACTTTAGTAAGAGATGGTAAATAAAATTCGTTTTAAATACTTAAAAACAAAGCATAGTTGACATTTGGTAGATCCAAGCCCTTGGCCTTTAGTCGCATCTCTAGGCGCGTTTTTCATGACATCTGGTACCGTGTTGTACATGAACAAATTTTTAGGAGGTGGTCAACTTGCACTCATTGGTTTTTTCATTTTATTATACGTTATGTACACATGGTGGCGCGATATTGTTCGGGAAGCTACCTTCGAAGAGCAGCATACTGTACCTGTTCAGCGTGGTTTGCGGTTAGGTATGGTTTTGTTCATTGTATCAGAAATTATGTTTTTCTTTGCTTTTTTTTGAGCTTTTTTTCATTCTAGTTTGTCACCTACTTTCAATTTAGGAGGAGTGTGACCGCCAGAAGCAGTGGAAACAATTCAAACATCAGGAATTCCTTTAACTAATACGTTTTTTCTTCTAAGTTCTGGTGCTACAGTTACCTGAGCGCACCATGCAATTATAATTCGGGCAAAAAAACAAGCAATCATTGGATTATACTTTACTATTTTTTTAGCGACCATTTTTACTTTGCTACAAGGTATGGAGTATGTTGAAGCACCATTTAACATCAATGATAGCGTATTTGGTTCTTGCTTTTATATGGCGACGGGTTTTCACGGCTTTCACGTCTTTGTTGGGACTTGCTGTTTAGTTGTTTCTCTTTTGAGAATCGTGTATAACCATTTTACGTCAACACATCATTTTGGCTTTGAATCTGCGGCATGGTATTGGCATTTTGTAGACGTTGTATGGTTATTTTTGTTTATTACCGTTTATTGGTGAGGAGGGATTCATTAATCCACCCAAGACGTTATTATCAGTTGAATTTTTTAAATATGTTATGTTTTAGGAATGTAGTTCAGCTGGTAGAACAGTGTTTTCAAAACTAAAAATCAGGGGTTCTAGCCCTTTTTTTGTAGCAACACTGTTTTGCGCTTTGTTCTTAGCATTTTTCTTTAACTATCGGTTTATAGTTTTGGGTAATTTGTCTAATAATAGTTTAAGTCTATAATAAGTTTATGAGCTCCAGCTATGATATGAGGCCTAGTATTTTTGGCAAATTTTTACCTGTATTCAGCAATTCAAGCGAGTACAGCAGTTCGATGTCTTACTTTGTTGTTAAAACAATACGGTGAGGTAAAAACTACTTGCTATCTATCTTAGATGGTCACCTGATACATTACCCCAGCCCGTTAAACTTAACATACGCTTGAAGTTTTGGGTCTTCTGCAGGAATATGTTTAGTTATTCAACTTTTATCCGGCATCTTTCTAGCCATGCATTATACCCCGCACATTGACCTTGCATTCAGTAGCGTAGAACATATTATGCGAGATGTAAACAACGGATGGTTAATCCGTTATATACATGCAAACGGGGCTTCTATGTTTTTTATTGTTGTATATTGTCATATATTCCGTGGACTGTATTACGGCTCTTACATGCAACCCCGTCAATTACTTTGGTGTTCTGGTGTTCTTATTTTTATTTTAATGATGGGTACGGCATTTATGGGGTACGTACTTCCTTGGGGACAAATGAGTTTTTGGGGTGCTACGGTAATTACAAGTTTAGTAACAGCAGTGCCTATTGTTGGCCATTCTATTGTTGATTGGTTATGGGGAGGTTTTACAGTAAATAACGCAACACTGAATAGGTTTTTCAGTTTGCACTTTTTTTTACCGTTTGTAATTGCTGCGTTAAGTTTATTGCATTTAGCACTTCTACACAAAGATGGGTCAAACAACCCATTGGGGGTTGATAGTAAGGGAGATAAAATCCCTTTTTACCCTTATTTTGTGATAAAAGATTTGTTCGCATTTTTTTGTTTCTTAACGTTTTTTGGGTGTATTGTTTTTTACTTCCCAAATTCACTAGGACACCCTGATAACTATATACCGGCTGATCCTATGCAAACTCCGGCGCACATTGTTCCTGAATGGTATTTTTTACCATTTTATGCCATTTTACGGTCTATTCCTGATAAGCTCGGCGGCGTAGCTGCGATGGGAGGTGCTCTTATTGTCTTATTTTTAATCCCTTTTATAAATACATCTGAAATTCGAAGCACAACCTTCAGACCTATTTTCAAAATTTTTTATTGATTGCTTGTTGCTGATTTCTTGCTATTAGGTTGAATTGGTCAAAAACCAGTTAAAGATATTTATGTGATAGTTGGTCAAATTGGTACGGTATTTTACTTCTTGTTTTTCATAGCTTTAATCCCAGCAATAGGGATTATTGAGGCTAAAATTGTTCGTTGAAAAGCTATCGTTTAAGGAACTATTAACTATTTTAATACTGGTTGTGGTCGTAAATTAAAAAACTAAAAGTTTAAAAGATCCTTTTCTTAGGCGTTGGCGTTAATTTGTCAAGCTTTGGTATCGTACTTCTTTCAGGTAAAGCGGTTAAATTTTAGGGAGAAGATAGAGCGAAGTAAGCAACCCCACCCCTTTGACTTACTTTTTCAATTTTAGGGTTGCTCCAGCCTTTTATATCTAAGCCTAAAATAACAAATTTTACAAGGTAATTAATTCAGTTAGCGGGAAGAGAGATTCTATTGAAAAGAAAGGAATAAATAGTTCAAATCTATTATCACCTAATGACACTAAAAAAAATAAATTTATTAAAAAAAATAAAAAATTTTACCATCAATTTTGGCCCTCAGCATCCAGCAGCCCATGGTGTGTTAAGATTAGTTTTAGAGCTTAACGGCGAAATTGTAAATCGAGCAGACCCTCACATAGGCTTGTTACACAGAGGTACGGAAAAATTGATCGAATATAAAAACTATGTTCAAGCATTGCCATATTTTGATCGATTAGATTATGTCTCTATGATGGCACAAGAGCATAGTTATTGTTTGGCAATTGAAAAACTTTTTAATTGCAAGATTCCGCAACGTGCTCAGTATATTAGAGTGCTTTTTGCCGAAATTACGCGAATTTTAAACCACCTTTTAGCTGTAGGTTGTCATGCCATGGATGTGGGCGCTATGACCCCTTTTCTTTGGGCTTTTGAAGAGCGTGAAAAACTAATGGAGTTTTATGAGCGTGCGTCAGGTGCACGGATGCATGCTGCTTATTTTAGACCTGGCGGACTGCAGATTGATATCCCAAAGGGTTTGTTAGATGATATTTATATGTTTGTTGAGCAATTTACTTTAAGATTAACAGAAATGGAAGACATGTTGACAGAAAATAGAATTTGAAAACAGCGGCTGATTGATATTGGCACTGTATCGGCAGACGATGCATGCCAATGGGGATTTAGTGGTGTTATGTTACGTGGCTCGGGAGTTTATTGAGATTTAAGAAAAAGTCAACCCTATGAAATTTACGATAAGCTTCAGTTTGAAATTCCTGTTGGAACTAACGGTGATTGCTATGACCGTTATTTAATCCGGGTGTTTGAAATGAAAGAATCGTTAAAAATTATTGAACAATGTTTGAACTCAATGCCGACAGGTTATATCAAGACGAATGATTTCAAAATTTCTCCCCCAACAAGGGCCGAAATGAAACAATCTATGGAAGCATTAATTCACCACTTCAAAATGTATACTCAAGGCGTTTCTATCCCTACTAACGAAACCTATATTGGGACAGAAGCCCCAAAAGGAGAGTTTGGGGTTTATTTGATTTCTAATAATACTAACAGGCCTTATCGATGTAAAATTAAAGCCCCAGGATTTAACCATTTGCAAGCTTTAGACTTTATGTCTAAAGGGCATTTAATTGCGGATGTGGTTACAATCATAGGTACTCAAGATATTGTATTCGGTGAAGTTGACAGATAGTTTAATACAACGTGTCTAAATTAAAATCTTTAAAAAATTTACAAATTTCTTGAAACGGTTGTGTTTATTTTGATCAGTCAGTTTATGTAAAAACATATAAAAAATATAATTTTTTAAATAATAATTTATTTCCTAGTTTACCAAATGAAACTTCGTCCACTTTAATCAACTCTAACCTTTTCTATAGAAAATATCGTAATCATATTGCTAAAAAGTCAGAAAATGAATTCACAACTAATTGTAAAAAATATTCAAAGTTTATCTAAAATGTGCCCGCTAGAAAAGATTCAAATGTACGATCAAGAGTTAGTAATAGGAATAAAACCAAGCCTGTTATGTGACATTCTAGTGTTTTTGAAATACCATACGCTTTATCAATTTAATATTTTGACATGCATTACTGGTGTAGACTATCCTAATAACAAATACAGGTTTAAGTTGGTGTATGACTTACTAAGTATTCGATATAACACACGTCTTAGAGTTAAAACATTTACTCATGAATTGTTTGGTGTAAATTCGTGCGCTCATTTATATTTTACAGCTGGTTGGTACGAATGTGAAATTTGAGACATGTACGGTGTTTTCTTTAAAAATCATTCAAATTTAAAGCGAGTTTTAACGGATTATGGGTTTGAAGGCCACCCACTTCGAAAAGATTTTCCATTAAGTGGCTTTGTTGAAATGAAATATAACGAAGCAGAAAAAAGAGTAATTAATGAATCTATTGAATTATGCCAAGAATACAGAACGTTTAAATTTTTGTCTCCCTGGTAATTGCCCAAAATATCCGTATGAAAAAACAAACTCAAAAAGACAAAAGAATTAGAAAAATGTTTAATCAACAAGAAGTGAGTCAGGTTATTTTAAAAAGTATAATTAAGAATGAGAATTTATCTTTAAACGTAAAATGAAACGCGGTTTTAAAACTATCTAATTTTTTAGGAAATCAAAATAAAATGCGGATAGTAAACAGGTGTATTTTAACTAATCGTAAAGCAAAATTTAATAGAATTTTCAAAAAATTTTCAAGATTAAGTTTTTTACGGTTAGCAAGATCATGTGCGATTCCTGGTTTAAAGAAATTTTCTTGGTAAAAAATTAAATTACAAATGATATTATCTTCTTATTTTTCAAAAAATGATTTTCACTTAAATAGCTCATTGTTTTACAATGAGTATGCGGTTGTTTTAACTTTCTTATTTGTTGCCATAACACTTTCTATTGTTATAGTGTTATTTTCTTATATTTTAGCTGTGCAAAACCCTGAGACAGAGAAATTATCGACTTATGAGTGCGGTTTTGAACCTTATGAGGATGCACGCCATACTTTTGATGTTAAATTTTATTTGGTAGCTATTTTATTTATAGTTTTTGATATTGAAACGATGTTTCTAATTCCTTGGACTAACGTACTGGCTCAACTAGATCTTGTTGGGTTTTGGTCTATGATTGATTTCATGTTCGAATTGGGTATAGGTTATATCTACGTCTATTGTATTGGGGCTTTGGATATACATTAATTATTGAATTATTTATTGTCGTAAAAAATCTTAATATTTTTTTGCTAACTTAAGTATCATCGAGTCAGCATTTTGGTTGTCTTTGATCAACTTTTGATATTTTTAGAAAGGTGACTGAGAGGTTTAAAGTGAAGATCTGCTAAATCTTTGTATATTTGTTTATATACCGTGGGTTCGAATCCCATCCTTTCTTGCAAACATCCGTATTGTAAAAAGGTATCTTTGGAATATAGCCAAGCCGGTAAGGCCCTCGTTTTTGGTACGAGTATCCAAAGGTTCAAATCCTTTTATTCCAATAAATAACAATTTCCAATTATATGTTAAATTATTTATGAAAACATAATTTTTTCGTATAAAAAAGTCTTCATCGTCTAGTGGTCAGGACACTGCCCTTTCACGGTAGTAACACGGGTTCAAATCCCGTTGAAGATATTAGACTTTATAAAAATAATAATAATATAAGTCAAAGTCAGGTATAAAATAAAAATTGCGGTATAAAGAGCAAAGCAAAGTTTGATTACTTGGCTGTTCGAAAACCTGTTTTAACTGTCCTTAATAAAGAAGCCAACGTTGGTTTTCAATGAAAATATAAATCACGCTTAACTTTCGAAATGGCAGATTTTGTTAGTTTAAGTGGTATTTCAACAGGTTTTTAACGAGGGTTAGTTTTTTGAGTGAGTAGATTAGGACTTTCCGTGTCTAATAATAGCTTTTAGCAATTTGGACATTTTCTAAAATTTGAAGTTCGTATTATTTAACCGAGAAAGTTTTGAGCATTGAATCATGGTAGAAGAGTATTTACTGTCAAAATCTTTTCCATCTATATAAAAGTCATTCAATCAATACCGAAGTTGTGAATTAAAAAGTTTTGCTTGACGAGGCTTAAATACTTTTGTGTTTGTGTCACACTCAGTGATCTTTTCCAAAAGTCGAAAGGCTAAATTATTTAACTCATGCACAGCATAATGTTGAAACCCTACGAAAATTTTAAAATGGCGAACCGTGTTTGAATTGAAAATTATTCTGTCGTTCTTAAAAAAGTTAGTCATAAATGATATTTTTTTAGAATAAGACAACATTTTTCTTATTATTTGTCAATCACTTTTTGATTGTCCTAAAGGCGTTATTACTTTAACAATTTTATTAATATTTCCTTTAGTATTTATGTAAGTCCCGGAAGTCTCCAGTAAAGCAGTATTGGGTAAGTGCAGATGATTATGAAAATTAAAACCTTTTCTCAGCTGTTCAATTAATTTTGTATCTAGCTTACTATTCTGAGTTATTAGAGTTTTGTTACCGTATAGATAACTTTGGAAAAAATTGAGTAACTTTAGACTCAATAGCTTTTTTATATTCGAGGTCGACAATGAACTGTTCACAAAATAAATCCCGGTAGAATGCGAAAAGTCTTTTTTTTCTACTGGTTTAATATGGTTGAAATTAGCAAACCCAACACCGTTCGGGGTTAAGCTTAAGATATTTAATCGATTTTGGCTGTCGCATTGTGAAAACAAATTAACATGTCGGTTTAGAGATTTCAGCATGTTCATTAGTCCAAAAGAGTCTTTCCGCTTAAATATTTCTACATTCGAAACTAAAATAGGGTTTGAAGAGTTTACAAGTTCTTGACAAAATAAATTGTTACCTTCAATTAAAGATTTTAAGACTTTTGTATTGCTTGTAAGGTTCGTATTGGAATATGTTAAATTAGACAAGGAACTTATATGAACTATATTAAAATTTCCTTTTAAATACCTTGATCTAAGTTTTAAATTAAGCTTAGACCCTTCATAACGAGGGTTGATCCCAATTAATAAACAAGTGTCTGATGCTGCTATTCTAGGGTTAAGCAAACTTGAGTTCAATAAATAATGTTGCTCTAAATCAACATCCACGTTTTGTGGCTCAGACTGTCTAAGTTTAAAAAATGGATATTTTTGAGTGATAATGTTAACTAAATTCAAAACTTCTAAACTTGTGCTTTTACCCAAACATATTATTATTTGGGCCGGTCTGTATTGGTGTTTTTGTAAATGATTTTGGAAATAAAGTGCACAAAAGAGTTCTTTAAACAGTTTTTTCCACGCGAAGTTAGCGAGTGATTCTTTTCTGTGGTTATTTATAAAACCGTAAACTATTTTTTCAGGAGAAAACATCCCATCAAACGAAAATCGAGTTTTATCTGATATCCAGTCTGTTTTACAAGTTACTTTGTCGTAACTAGGTAATACTTTTATTATGTTGTTGTTTTTAATGAATAATTGAATTGAGGTCCCAAACCCATCTGAGAAATCAATAGAAGTGACATTCTTTAATTCTCAACTTCTATTTACAAAAGGGTAAGGCTTGGATGTCAAAGCTCCCACGGGACATAAGTCAATAACATTGCCAGACAACTCAGAGTGAAAAATCTTCTCGATATAAGTACCAATTTCACTCTGCAAACCTCTCCCAAACATTCCCAAATCTTCTATCCCTGCAATCTCAGCGGCAAAACGAACACATCTTGTACAATGAATACATCTTGTCATTACTGTTTTTACAACGGGTCCGATATTTTTGTTTAAAACAACCCGTTTAAAGCTGTAAAATCTTTTTTTAGTTAACCCAAAAAAAAGAGATTGGTCCTGCAGATCACATTCGCCACCTTGGTCACAAATCGGGCAATCTAAAGGGTGGTTTAGCAGCAAGAATTCTAAAACATTCTCGCGGGCTTTTTTCACTAAAGAACTGTTGGTATACACAGCTCCATTAGCCAAGCAAGATTTAGCATTCATCGCACAAGAAACTACGGGTTTAGGGGAGTTTTTCAATTCGACGAGGCACATTCGGCAATTTCCTGATATGGACAAATTTTTATGGTAGCAATAATGTGGTATATTAATGCCTAACGTTTCACAATATTCGATAAGGGGAGTATTTTGTTTTCAAAAGTCGGTATTTGCATTATTTTTAAATTCTAAATCATAACTAAATTTTATGTTATTTATATAAAAGTATTTCAAAATTAAAATAAATTGAATTTTTAGCAAAGGAAACGTAGCTTCAAATGGTTAAAGCGTCGGCTTGTCACGCCGAAGATTGCTGGTTCAAATCCTGTCGTTTCCGTTTATAGTCTTAACCTTTAATATTTTTAATCCTGTCTATTCGAATATTATTTTTTAATCTATAATAAATTGTTAAAATAGCTAAACCTATTGCAGATTCTGCTGCGGCAATAGTTAGTATAAATAAAACAAATATATAGCCTGTAATGTCATCTAAATATACAGAAAAAATAACAAAATTTAAGTTTATTGCTAATAACATCAATTCAATTGACATTAACGTTATTAATATATTTTTTCTATTTAAAACAAGCCCTAATACTCCAATCAAAAACAAGGTTATAACAATACTTA
>Ga0102905_1000055_pt1 | contig 15987 bp, 28 predicted proteins | sample Colrivmeta1556B3_FD_84973 | JGI IMG/M metagenome (GOLD analysis project Ga0102905, IMG submission 84973) | Estuarine microbial communities from the Columbia River estuary - metaG 1556B-3 | ecosystem: Environmental > Aquatic > Marine > Intertidal zone > Estuary | place: USA: Columbia River...
GTTTGTTAGATAAAGGTCAGATCAGGGTCAGATTAAGTAAGCGTTTGTTTAATCAAGTAAGCGTTTGTTAGACCAAGGTAAGCGTTTGTTTTGAGCTTAGCACCCAACTAATTCTTACACAATCAAACTACATCAAACTTAACTATTTAACACACAATCAAACAAACATCAGATTATGAAATTCGAAGTAATACAAAACACCCCCTCACGTATCATTAAAGGCTACTTTAGCTCCGTAACGGGTTCTCTATATTTACTACACAAGCACCAGCCTTGTGAGAAATCTACTCTGTACACTTGGTTTGATTGCCAAGGTGATGTAGGATACATTAAACATAGTTCCAAGGATAACACACCAGAGTATTGGGAAAGGTGGGGATTCACTCCTATCTACGAAGACGAAGAAGTCAAAATCAAACTCTAACCCAGAAAGTCAAATTATGATCTCAGACACACAAGGAGCAGGTTTATACGCATTAATCGTATCCCTTGTACTCTACCAGCTAGTCAAGACTATGCTTAGCGATAAAGTCAAATAATAGGTTCTCTAATAAACTAAAAAACCTAGATTGGACTCACCATACCAATAGTACGATAAAGTCAAATCTAGGTTAAAAAACAATCGATAATCAACTGTTCTACATACGATAAAGTCAAATAAGCTAACTCATAATACCCACTATCTGGATAGTAGTACTTCTAAATACTTATTTTGTATAGGAATACACACTACGATAAAGTCAAATAGGGTTAGAACATTGTCTTACGATAAAGTCAAATAGTGATATATTCTTGTGTGATGGACTGCATCTTAGTGCGATAAAGTCAAAATAGGGTTTAAATTGTTCTTATTGAGACTGAACACCCCCCTCTTACGTACCTTTAAAGGCCGAATCATTCAAAATCTCTGAGGGTTCAAAGTGTTCTTGAAGTTTCTTATTGAGACTGAGATTCCCACCAAGATTTAATCTTATCTAAATATGAATAAAAATATTTTTTTAGTTTGATATACTTATAAGAAGATCCTAATATCGTTTTACCTTATTCGGACTTGGATTTCTTTTTTGTTTTACCTACCCCCTATATGTTGTGTTTGTTCTAGTTCTTCCATAGGCACATATTGTACCAAATACTTAGAGCTTTGTCTAGGTCTTTGTAGGTATTTTGTCGAAGGATAATCGGATAAGAAGATCTGAATATCTTAAATTTTGCCGGGAAAATTTTCATAAGTCCTTATCTAGTAAAGACTTACGAAAACCACCTTATTTCTAAGTTACGGTAAGATCCACAGCCTCAGGCAAATACACTTCCTCTGGAATATCTAAGATTATCACGCCTGTATTCACTTCAATAGCAGTAGGCTTGGTGGGCAGCGAATAGGGAACAGTCACCTTTAGACATAGAACTAGGTTGAAGTTGTCTCTAATAAAGAAGAAGTCTCCTCCCTTGAGATCTTCGAACACGGCTGGAAATAGATCTGGAAATGCAATATCAATCTTTTTATTCATTACTTTATCTCGGTAATAATGGTAGTAGGTCCAATAAAATCATAAACATCGATAAAGACTAAATCTTCATTCTCTTGAGATTTACACCACCAAGCATGAGGAATAGTAGTTCCTACGCAACATTCGGGACAAACTAAAGTCTTATCCATTATTCTTTCCCCAGCATCTTAGCAAACTGATCACGGATACTTTGTTTGTTACCCTTTAGGCCAAACTCTTTTTTGATGATTGAGGCACAAGATTGACCCCTAGACATCTTCATTCCCACTAGTTCTAACTCTAAGCCACTAAGAAGTACCTTATTGCGGAAGTTAGAAATACCTTCGGGAGTGTCTACTACTAGTGTTTTATCGTTGTTCATAACTTTTTTTTACGGTTGTTTCTAAAGGGTTTTTTTGAGTTCGGACAGAGTGACTTTGTTTAGATCATCTGCCCATTGGTCAGCTAGCTCTAAGCTATCAAAATGGCGGTGATCGATTTCGTCCCTAACATGACTAGGAACCCACTGGATAGCCTCTAGAGTATAGAAAACGTCTCCGTAACGGGCTCGATGCTGGCAAACAATAACGTGCTGTTCTTCTTTCATGTTGGTCATCATACCATCTTACAAGTAGATTCAGCTAGGATAGTCCGGATATCGTGAGGAATAGTTAGACGTTCTAAGTCTTTACTAGATAAGGGTTTATGAAAATTTTCCCGGCAAAATCAGGATATAAAGATCTCTTTATCCTTTTATAGCTACCCCGAAGGGCTAGGAATGCTTCCTTTACTTTACCCCCAAATAAATAACGATTTGACCATCGTTATCGGTTTCGATTTGGTGTTCTGGGAACTTTTCATTTAGAAGATCTTTTAGTGAAAGGGCATCGGATGCGTTTGCGTATTCCATGATTATATTAGTGAGAGAGAAAACGGACAGTTTTGGGTGCGGTCCAACATAGACCACAATCAGCGCAAGACTTTACCTTTCCAGTCTGCTCTGGGCAAGTAAACGAGTTACCATCAAAGGATTCATTTGCAGCGTAGATTTTGCTGATTCCATCGGACTCCTTATTAGCCGAGGTGCGAATCACACAGCGGTCGGAGAATCGAATATTTAGAAGGTTTACAGCCCTACCAATCTTATCTTCCCTAGCGGTAAAACCAAAGATTGCAAGCTTAGGGTGACGTAGGAGCATACGTTCCCAGAATAGAACATACTCAGTAGAATAAAAATCCCCTAGAACGTGAAGCCTAACCATAATCCCCTTCTTGTGCTTAGAGAGGAAGAACTCAATATCAGATTCGATCTTTTCCATCAAACCAACCGTATCGAATCGGTGAGCAAATGGCATATTGTTTCCATAACAATCATCCCAGTGTGCACACGAAGTCGGACACGTTGCGCGTTCCGTAAGAGTAAGAGAGTACATTCTCTTTCCCTTATGCTTTGCAGCTTTCAGAATGTAACCTAGTTTGGCGTTATTAGATCCAGGCTTTAGAACGTGGGTCTTAGTTTCTGGGGACTTGATACCCTTAGGGTACATCGTTGTGGTTCGTTTCATGTTGCTCATTATACACACATACAAGTACGTTCGCTAGGTTAGTCCGGAAGTTAGGCGAATACTTAGGGAAGTTCTAAGTCCTTATCTGACAAGGGTTTATGAAAATTTTGCCGGACCTAAGAGGACTTGAGGATCTTCTTATCCTCTTAGGCTAGCCTCCCTTACTTAGATGGTGCTTTCATGTCAGAGACATAAGAAATCCACTTAGAGAGATCCGCTATAGGGATATACCCACCCACCGTATCGTAAGACTCACCAGACCCCTCAGGCCAAACAATAAGTTCCCCATCCTTGTCGAGGATAGCCGCCTCGAATGTTGTGGATTGAAGTAGTTCGCCTTCATCCAAACTAGCCGCATAGTTATCACAGTAGTTACTAGTTCCGATTTGAACCGACAAGGAATAACCATTATCGAAGCTCAAGCGAAACCCTTTACCTTGAGAGATGGCGAGGTTGTTTGCGTTGCTGTTGTTGTTTTTCATGTTACCATTATAACATACTGGGGAAGAGATACTAGGCTAATGACCTAATAGGTTGGAGTTAGTTGAAGTTTATAAGTCCTTATCTGACAAGGGTTTATGAAAATTTTCCCGGCAAAATCAGGATATAAAGATCCTCTTATCTCTTTATCTATAAAGAGCGGAGAGGTCATAGAACACACAACTATGACCTCTCCTATCCCTCTATCTACTTCATGCCCACCTGTCAATAAACTCGTAAGAGATATCGTCCACAGCATCAGAGACAGAATATCCGTCATCATACAAGTCTGAAATAAACTCGGACAAATGACTAGGGGAGATATCCTTTAGGGTTTGATTCATACTGTTTAGAACCATTGTATCTTCGATCAGACCTGTAAAGGTTTCTAAGTTCATATCCAAAAGTTGGTCTTGTTCTTCGTTAGTTAGCATCTTTTTCGTCCTCAAAAGGTTTACTTTGCAAATCCAGTGGATGATCATCAGTATCTCCGATGACCCATTCAAGAGCCGCTTGGACTCCCTCAGCGTAAGTCGTGGAAGGCCACCTTGGTTTATCTTCGGCCACATCTATTAGATGATCTATTAGCTCTCTTATCTGTTCTTCGTTAGTTAGCATCTTTTCCATCCTCAATAGGTTTGCATTCTTCTTCGCAAAGCACACAGTAATAGAAATCATCATAATCAAAGGTGAGATCCATCGGATCAAAAGTACTATTTGCATCCACCATAGCGATTATTTGTTGGGTGATGTTACTCGAATCGCATACGTCACATCTAAGCATCTTGAAAGTCCTCCATCATGCCATCAAATAGGTCATCAAACCATGCATCCAGTTCTTTCGAACACTCCGCACAGTAGTTTTTCTTTAGGGGAATAAGCTTCCCGCACTCGCATTTGTTTATTTCCATAGAAACATCCCTCCGAGGGAATCAGTTTTGGTTAGTTTGTAAATGATGTAGCTCGATGTTTTGTGGACAACTGGAAGATTCAGAGGGGTAAATCCTTGCCAAGTTCCGATCTTCGTTTCACCGTTCAGATTCCTTTTGTCGTTGCGAATCGAAATGTAAGCCACTCCATCATCCACTAGAGTATTTTGGATATCCCAAATCACTGCCGTGCGACTTGTTAGGTCTGGGATGACGTTTAGAACGTAGTTGCAAACTACAATATCCCAAGACTTAGATTGAAGGAGCATCTTATCGGGGAAGAAATGAGGATCATACTTAGCTAATCCACAGAAATCAGCATCAAAGCCCTTTCCACACCCGTAATCTAAGAACTCCTTATTTTGGTCAGTTGCCCCACGGGGAAAGAAGCCATTGTCTAGCAGGTAGCGCATTGGAGCCGAGAGCTTCGTGCGTGTGATTGCGGTTTTCTTGCTGTTCGTTCTAAGTCTGCTGTAATCGTTTCTCATGTCTAAATCTTTCCTTTGTAGATTTCAACTACCACAGCAAGCAACCCAAGGGAGCAAGCCGAGATGAAGAAGCCGAAGATGAAGGTGGGAAGGTCGAAGGTGATTCTTGTCTTTTTCATGTTGCTCATTATACACCCTTACAAGTACGCTCATAGGTATAATCCGGAAGTTGAGAGGATCTTCTGGTGTTTATAAGTCCTTACTACACAAGGGTTTATGAAAATTTTGCCGGGAAATTTAAGATATAAAGATCCTCTTATCCTTTTATAACATCTCTACGGCTTTCTCTTAGTAATCCTACCTCGGTAGACATTCCAACCTTGCAATGTTTTTTTGTTTGTCTTCATGACCACACCACGTTCATAGCGGTTAGAGAATCCTTAGCGATGCTAAGGCCAGAGGCGTAGCTGCATGAGTAGCGGCGTTGCATATCTCGGGCCGTTACGCGCAATGCATAAGCGAGTTGATCAGAGAGGGGAAGATGCTTCACATCCTCTTTGGAGAGGGTGAAGGTGTCAATGGTAGAGAGATCTATTGTTTTCATGTGTGTACTATACTCTGTGGAGAGGGATTTGTCAAGCAGTAATCGAGGAAACTTCTCGGATCATAGTGGAACGACCCTTATAGGCGGTATCTGGAAAGCGCTTCCAGTTGATCTTATGAGCTTTGCATTCTTCCTTAGTACCTTGGAAGTAAACCAGATAGCCTACGCCCAAAGGCTCACGGCTAAGGATTACGTTGTGGAGTGATTGAACTTGGTATTGCTTATTTTTCATGTGTGTATTATACTCTGTGGAGAGGGATTTGTCTAGAGGTTTCTTAGAGAATTTCAGGAATAGATCCAACGATGGACGCGACCATGAAGAGGATCTTTGCGATGATCACCATAGCGTGAGCAATGGCATCATGGAAGAGGACTGCGAGGCTTACGAGGAAGATGTTTTTCGGTGTGATGTTCTTTTTCATGTGTGTATTATACTCTGTGGAGAGGGTTTTGTCTAGCACTAAATGCTTCCACCGCAAAAACTATCATAATAGTTTTGAAGGTCGATATCATCCATGTTCCAAAAATCGTGTAAGAGGTATCCTTCTAGTGCAGTTAGAATCTCCCCTTGGGCACGGTCAAGATTGTAGGCTACTAGTTCTTCTACCATCTGGCGACGAAACTCGGAGTAATCCTCGGAACTGGTATTTTCTAGGGTTTCAGGGATCATACGTCTTTTAGTGTTCTTCATGCTCTATATCAAGTCTGTTCGAAATGGATAGTACGGATCTAAAGAGATAAAGAACCCAACCCTAAGTCTTTACTAGATAAGGGTTTATGAAAATTTTCCCGGCAAAATCAGGATATAAAGATCCTCTTATCCTTTTATAGATAAAGAGAGGGGAGGATCATAGAACACAAAACTATGATCCTCCCCTTAGCCTTTGGATGAGATCCAACGGACTTACTTCTTTACTCTATGCTTTCATCCAAGCCTCTGTTTTGTGGTTTACTCCATTAGGAGTTACGAACTGGCGAGTATTGCGAAAATGGCGATTCCAATAAGAGCGATAGCTGTTACCATTATGGTAAGTGCTACGACCAGTCCGTGTATCGGTGATCTGGTACATATCGTGGAAAAGTCGGATTGCAACTGCATTTTGGTTAGATCGAGTGATCATAGTTAGATTCTTCTGAAAAGAGGGTTTGGTTAGTAAGGTTTTGTTTGTGTGGGCTTTGCACCCTTTCGGAAGTCATGTTTTACACTACCTACTTCTAAGATTGTTCTTGTGTTCTACTCGCTTGCTTCCATGGAAGGAAGCTCTGCGCTCTCTTGGATAGCCGAAGCTAGCTTAGATTCACAATCCGCTAGTGCAGCTTCGGAGTTTACAAGACTAGATTCTGCTTGGGAAGCAAGCTCAGTGATCTTGTCGATCCAGTCCTGATGCTTCTGGATTCGGACCTCTGCACTCTGTGGACCTGTTCCGAGAAGCTTCTTAGCCTCTCGAATATCACTCTTGTGCTTGTCCATCATATCCACGGTCACAGCGAACGCTGGATCTTTCATGGCATCCTTCCGAGCAGCACGAAGGATGCGGTTTTGGAGTTGGGTTTGGGCGATCTGGATCAGCTCTTGCGAGCTACGTTGTTTACGTTCGTTCTTCATAGTAGTATTATACCAAATATCGAGACTAGATGAGCAACAAAAGAGAAAAAAGGTTGGAAAGTTATTGTTGCCCCTTCCCTTGGTACATCTCTATACAAGTACGTTCGGTGGCATTATCCGGATCTACGTAAGATAGTTTGCTAGGTTGGATAAGTTCCTAAGTCTTTATTTGGCAAAGGTTTATGAAAATTTTGCCGGGAAAATCAGGATATAAAGATCCTCTTATCCTTTTATAAGTGGTGGAGGTGGGGGGACTCGAACCCCCGTCCTAGACTAGCTCTCTTGCGAGATCTAACTAGTCGAAATCACCTGTACACCCCCCAAATCATTTACATTTCCCCCATCATAGCCTTATGGGCCTCTTCTGCACCGAATCGCTTTCCGTTAGGCTCATCTTTAGGAAGTAACCTACGGACTTGCTTATATCCTTCCAGAACCTCCAAGACAGCTAGTTGGTTATTTTGCGTGTCGCTGTACAAGTCACGGAATGCGTTAGCAAGGGTTAGGGAAGCGGCGTGGATAGTTTCTTTTTGAATGTCGTTCATGTTCTTAGTATTTGGTGAGGTTGTTTTCTTGAGGGTTGTAATAGGTTAGCTTCTCTAAATCTGAATCGTGCTGCATCATAGAATCACGCTCAGACCACCGATCCGTTGCATACTGATTATCATGACAGTCTAAACAGTGGCTAGATTCGTAGAAAGAAAAGTCTAGGTCAGTACCGCAACAGGTGCAATAATCTTCGTAGTGTTCCATTAGTTAGCACCTTCCAGATAGCGAACCACTTCAGATCGGTTAGTTACAAAGTATAGATTATCTTCAAACCAAGCAAGACGCTTGCGAACCTCATCATATGGAGTTTTTACAAGAATCGGACCCTCGGAGGTAGGTTCGACGGAAGATAGTTTGATTGAGATTGCTTTCATTTTTTTAGTTCTGGAGAAGGGGTAAGATGAAGATTAGAAAAGAGAGTAACATAAATCCTAGGAAGTAAAACCCTAAAACCGTGTCCTTGGTTTTTTCTTCTGGGTCCATTAGTGATTCATTTCCCAAAACAAATCAAACATTAGCTCAAGATCATCAGTAAGGATAGAGAGTTCATCCTCGGAGAGTTCGGAACCATCCATATGCTCCCCATAAGAAAGGTATAAATCGTCAACCTGAGATCCAAGGAGAGAAGGGCAATACGAATCAACCTCCAAAGTAGAGTAATCTAGGGACTTTTTGATTTCGCTTAGTGTTTTAGTCATAGTCTTATACAAGTCGGTTCGTAAGGGGAAGTCCGGATCTCTAAGCGTAAACTTCTACGATTTCAAGGTTATAACCCTTCATCCAAAATACGCTAGTAGCCTCTCGGTCTGCTTCTTCGTAGGATTTGTGGGTGCTGTGGACTTCCTGAGTGGTAGTCTTGACAAGTTGGAAGGCGATAGGCTCTTTGAGTGTGTCTTTCATGTTGATCATTATACAAACATACAAGGTAGTTGGATACGGATAGTCCGGTTCTTAGCGGGTTTAGTTGAAGTTTATAAGTCCTTATAAGACAAGGGTTTATGAAAATTTTGCCGGGAAAATCAGGATATAAAGATCCTCTTATCCTCTTATCTCATTCTGTCTTATCTCTCTGATTCCAAGGGATGTTGTGAAGCATACGGCAAGGGCCACAATAGCTATCTGGGTACATGGATTGCATTTTGCAAGGACCACTGAAGAATGCTCTTTCACCCTTGCAAGGATACCATTTGATTCTGGTTCGAGCTAAGCAGTTTCCACACTGTAAACCACCGCTAACTGTGATCATGTCATTAGCATGGCAATCATCCTTAGTGTGCTTGATATTGTTTAGAACGCTACTCATTAGTATCGGTGGGGAAGTAGGTACTTGGTTCTCCTAGTGGGAACTCCTCCGCTACAATAAGACCAGAAGCTAACCTAGGTATAACATACCCGTCCAAGGTCCAACCGTGGTCATCTCTACCATGCACAATGATTCGACCAGTCGTTACTTCATGGTGAGCTTCATAGTTATCTGGAAGGTAGTTCCTTACCGTAGTGAGATTATCTTTGGTCATAATCCTAGCGTGTCGAATAGGGTTCATGTCTATGCCTCCACGATAGAAGTGACGCGAGCCTTATAAGCTGTATCAGGGTAGTCTTTGTCCCAAGAAATCTTGTGGCCTAAACATTCGTCTAGAGTACCCGTGAAGTAGACAAGCCTACCAACAACAAGAGGAGAAGAGGAAAGGACAACATCCTTGGAGGATTGAACTTGGTATTGCTTATTTTTCATGTGTGTATTATACTCTAACGAGGTGTGTTTGTCGAGAACTTCTTTCTAAAACTAGTAACATTCTTGACCCAATGCTTATTCAGTCCAGTAGGGTCATTGTCAGCACCTACAGGGCAATACTTGTTGCCAAGGAATACAATAAACTCTCCCTTGCTCCCAGCCTTCACCCAACGGTCATGGTTCTTCTGTACAGTAGCAGCACACCACCCAGCTTGAGAGCGATAGGTAGGTTTGACCCTTGGGTGAAGTATACCGTACTCCTTACCAACACCACCGTTCTCAGCATACCTAATAGCAGCTACGATAGGGGCTAGTGTATCCACACACTCAGGGCGAACGTTGACTGCAATAGCATCATCAAACTCAGCAGCACACACAGCACCGTCCTTGTCCGTGATGGCTTGAGTTGGAGTCTGTCCTATAGGAGAGGTGAGAGCGAGTAAAAGAAGCAGTGTTTTCATGTGTGTATTATACCAAGACTATAACCAGAAGTCTAATCAAATCTATGTATACTCTGGAGTATATACGAAAGGGTCGTCGGACGTTTTCGCGTTTTTCCCATATATGACCCCCCCTCGGGCTGATCTATATCATACAATATATATAACCCTAACTTTTTCTAACTATTTTCTAAAGAGGTATAATCTTAATCTAAAACTAATATAACCTTAGTCTAACTAAAATCTAAACCCCACCGACGAGCTACTATTAAACTTAGTCTAAAAAAAATTCTAAAAAAAAATTCTAAAAAAAATGTAACGAGGTGCCCTACCCCCTCTACTACATACTATTAGATCATTATGAAACGAAAGCGAAGTACTAGCTATCGAAACAAAGATGCCGTATTCTTTAAGAAAGTAGGCAACTGGAAGAAGAAGATTAGATCTATGAATATCTTCGAATCAAAACCCCGACTGAGGAAACAAAAATGAACAAGATGAAAGGTATAGTAGGATTTCTATTTAAAGACAAGCACCGCATCCCTACAATGTCTCTGGCTGAGATTATCTTTACCCAGACCGCTATCGTAGTGGTAAGTATTATCTTATTTTCAGTAATATGGTAAATGAAGAAGATGGTTATCTGACAGGACCGAACTCAAACCCTTTAGGTAACAAAGAACAACAAAAGAAAGAAAGGTCTGACAAGTTAGAGACTTTAAAGCTCCAAAGAAGGAGTAAAGGTGTTTCTGACCATGCTCCTTTAAGAGGTAGAGGAGGTCCTAGAGATGTTAGATCAACTCAGTATAACCAATTAAACCAAAGTCCGGAAAAATCGGGCGCACAATCCAAGACACAATCCAAGACACAATCCAAGACACAATCCAAGACAAAAACTATGAACAACTCAACATATACAACTTACGCCAAACTGGCATACATCATCTCAGAATCTCACCCTTCAGCAACAGAAGGAGATAACCGAAAACTTCAAAGCGGTGAGCCGGGGTCAGGGCAAGGTCAAGTTAGTGCCGCAGGAAACAGACCCTCATCTAAGAGGGGGATGGGTAGTGCAGCAGCTAGAGATCTGGACCAGCTTAGCAAAGAGTTAGGCCGAAAACCTAGGACAGCAGCAGAAGCAAAAGCAGCAAAAGCAGCAAAAGCTGAGAAAATGGACGGTAGAGAATCAATGAAAAACTCTGACGTATACTTCCACCTCGGTCAGATCTTTTTAGAAGCAGGAAATCCTTTCACTGGTCCGCAAAGGGCTACGGGAACTAAAGCGCGGCAAGATGCGGCAAGAAGAACCCCCACTGGCGCAGAACACCTCCCAACAGCGGAGAAAGAGGAGAACAGAGCAGCTTCTAGAGCACCTAGAGATGTAAAACCTACTGTAACCGCAAAGAACAGACTTGCAAGAAAAAGAACAGAAAGTGCTAGTAAGAAAAGAAAAGCGTTGAGATCTGTAGCGGTAAACGCACAAACTCCAAAGGAGGATAAGTAATATGAAAGTAAATTTAGACTTAGTAGAAGGTCTTCTTGTAACCTCTAAGAGAGCCGCAAGAGCCGAATGTACCAGAGCAGGGGTTACCCTTGAATCAGTAGTAGAACTTCTAGAAGCCAGAAAGGTTAAAGAAGTTAAAGCTGAACCAGTAAAGGCAAAAGAAGAGCCTAAAGTTAAGGCCAAGGCCAAGACTGTAAAAAAGAAGAAAAAGGTGGTAGTTAAAAATGAAGAGTAATAAGAAGTTTAGCAATTTACCAATTGCCCGTATTATCGCAGAAGCACTAGGCTTAGGTAGGTATGATTCTGAAGGAAAGCCTATATCAACCACTCGTAGAGCTTATAAGGTTGGTCAAACTATGGCAGATAAAGAGAAAGCGAATCCCAAGTCCGCCCCGAAGCACAAAGCTCGTAGGGCGAGGTTGAAGAAAGCTGGTTTCGCTAGCGTAAGCGCTGGTATGGCTTCTAGGTCTAAAGAGATCAGAGCGGAAGAGGAGAAGTAGGTTAGACAGAGAACCAAGAATAGAAGACGGGGTTGCAGGTTTTTAATACTGCAACCCCGTCTTCTGTTTTAATACTATCTTACACTAAAGATTAATCTTCTGTCTCTTCTTCAACTTTAGTACCACACAACTTACACTGTACTCTAGTTTTGTGTCCTTTAAAAGCATGTTCACACTTAGCACAGTTGTTATAGAAGTTACCATTCTTTACATCACAATCTTCTGACCAATCCCTATTCACTAAACTTCCTCCACTACTTTATCTTCACTAATCAGAGGAAGTTTGACATTGTTAATAAAAGCTTGTCGGTTTTCATGCCAAGACATTCTTCCTACTAACTCTCCTCTAGATCTATGGAGAATGTCTACTTTCATAACTTTATTTACCTTGCCTTGCATGAGAGCTTTAGAAGTGTAATAAATGTCGTAAAAATCCCACGCTCCCGTTAGCCAATCAGGTTTTGATAGACCAACATCTCTAATCGTGTTAGCCGTAGCAGCGAGGAATAAACCGTCTAAAACAGCTACATTCATAGGAGGTCCGTAGTCTGTAATGTAAGTCTTTCCTTCGGGGTCGATATGCTTTACTCGACCACTATGCATACCCATTTTCCAGAGTTCCATGTCCCACCAGATAGCAGTTTCTCCTAAGTACTTTGTTCCAGCCGCACCAACAAAACCTACATCCTCTCCCATAAATGCAGTTTTTAGGTTCCAAACGAAAGCACTTGGCGTATCTAATATGTGAATATCATCATGACAGAAGATACAAACATCTGTGTCTTTTAACTCTAACTTGTTAAATTCAGTCTCGTAAGTCTCGAAGATAGAGTCTCCACCCTTAACTAAAACTGCTTGGATTGAACACTTTTCAAAAAACTCTAAGAGGTCTTTTGTAGTGTGTGTAAGATTTTCTGTGTCCCTTGTCGGAATAATAGCATATATACTCATAGAATATAATAGTCTACTACTATGGAAATCACACAAGAACAACAAGAAGAATTTTTAAAGTGCAAGGAAGACCCTGTGTACTTTATGTCAAATTACATTAAAGTTATCCACCCTCTAAGAGGATTAGTTAGTTTTAAAATGTATCCTTTCCAAGAGCAGATTGTAAGAGATTTGCAAGAGCATAGATTTAACATCCTCAGAAAGTTCAGACAGGCGGGATGCACTACAGCGGGTTCTGGTTACTGCCTACACAAAGCTCTCTTTGAGAATCACCAATCCATAGTTATATTGTCAATGGGAGACACTGAGGCTACAGAGGTTCTAGAGAGAATCAAACTAATGTACGACGAGCTTCCAGATTTCCTAAAACCCGGAATTAAGGAAGACAACAAACACACATTAAGACTAAACACTGGGTCCGTCATTAAGTCCCGTGCTTCAGGAAAACAGTCTGGTCGTTCTCTAGCAGGATCCTTCCTTATGATTGACGAGGCGGCTTTCATCGAAAACATTGATACTATTTGGGCTGCTGTCTATCCAATCATTAGTACGGGTGGACGAGTATTCGTGCTGTCTACGGTTAATGGTTTAGGTAATTGGTATCAAGAGACTTATACAGAAGCTACTAACGGTGAAAATAGTTTCAACGCAATGGATATCCACTGGCAACAACACCCTGAATACAAAAGACAGAAAGAAGGGTTTGATTGGCTTTATAAAGAATTAGAGGCTAAAGGGATTAATGTAGACGATTGGGAAAAGACTACCAGATCTAACATGCCTGTTAAAAAATGGCTTCAAGAGTACGAAGCGTCCTTCCTAGGTTCAGGTGATACTTATATTGAAGGAGAGATCCTTAAAGAGATAACAGCTAGTATTAACAAAGATTTCTTTATTAAGTACAACAATAAGATGAGGGTTTGGGAAGAGCCCCTAGACGATTGTACCTACATACTTGCTGTGGATTGTTCTCTGGGTAGAGGTAGGGATAATTCAGCATTTCAGATTATAAATGCCAACACAGGCAATCAAGCAGCGGAGTTTTACTCCAATAAAACCCCTATTAATGAATTTGCTGTAATAGTTAGAGACGAAGCTATGCTATATAACGTAGCCCATGTTATTCCAGAACGTAATACAATAGGAAACAACCTTATTGATTGGCTCTATAATATTTTAGAGTACGATAACTTATGGTTGGATGATAAAGGGGAAATCGGATTTCAGACTGCTACAAAGAATAGAGATATTTTACTAGCAAACATGGAAGAAGCAATTAGGATGAACGAAATTAAAATTAACTCGGAAAGAACTCTTATCGAGTTGAATACTTTTATCCTTCTTCCGGGAGGAAGAGTAGCAGCAGATAAAGGAAAGCATGATGACTTAGTAATGAGTCTGGCTCTCGGAAATCTAGGAATGAAAGATATTAGAGATTCGGGACATATTGACTTCGTATCTAAAATACCACATAAAGAAGTTCCACCTATGCCGTCTAAGCAGTACCGAGTAGGTTTAGGAGCGGGTAACGGGATAGTTAACGAGGATTACACATGGATAATGGACAAATAGACGAAAGTTACACAGAGTTTGGTAGTAAGTTTAATCGCCAAGGGTCTTACTTAGCCCCTATAGGTAAGATTGGTCAATTCTTCTCTAAGTTCTTTGCTACTACTGCTCAGAAGGAAGCTGTAAAGGCTATCGATAGTGGTTTACCTACAGAACACTCTGGAGATACCATTATAACTGACCAAGTAGTTAAGGACGCTGCGGCAGGAAGTATTTCTAGAACAGTACTTCTACCTCAACAAGAACTTAATAGAAAAAAGAGATACGATGAGTATGAAAACATGGACGAGTACCCTGAGATTGGTGCCGCCTTTGATATTTATGCTGATGAGTGTACACAGAGAGGAAGTAAGAACGAGCGTTGGACTATCAATACAGACGATGACTTAGCTCACGATGAGGTTGAAAGATTGTTTAAAACTATCGACCTTAAGACAGTCCTATGGGATATTTCCAGAAATACGATTAAGTATGGTGACAACTTCGTGGAAGCTATTGTTGATGTTAACCGTCCTAAGTTAGGAATTAGAAAAATTAAGATCCTTAACCCAAACTACATGATTAGATCAGAGGATGCGTTTGGATATCTTAAAAAGTTTATGCAAGAGGTTCCTAATGAGAACGCTTTAGCCTACGGACACGGTGCAGAACAAAAACCTCAAAAGTATATCGACTTAGACAAGAATCAGATTGTCCATTTTCGCCTTCACACCTCAAATCCTATGTTTTACCCTTATGGCAAATCTATTGCTGCGGGATCTCATCGTATTTATAGGTCTTTAAAGATGATGGAAGACGCTATGATGATTTATCGACTAACTAGAGCCCCCGAAAGACGTATTTTTTATGTTGATACGGGAAATCTTCCTACAAGTAAGTCTGAAATGTTCATGGAGCGTCTAAAGCAGAAGTTTAAGAAGGAGAAATTCTATAACTCACAGAAAGGTACTGTAGATTCAAGGTTTAACCCTATGAGTATGGACGAAGATTACTTCATTCCTACTAAAAATGGTGTTGGAACTAAGATTGACACCCTTCCCGGAGCCCAAAACCTAGACCAAATCGAAGATGTTCGCTACTATAGGGACAAATTAATGGCTTCTCTTAAGATTCCTAAGGATTATATCGTAGAGAAAGACAAGTCTCCTGAACGTAAAGCAAACCTGTCGCAGTTAGACGTTAAATTCTCTAGAACTATCCAGAGAGTCCAACAATCAGTCGAAAAAGGACTAGAAAGTCTCGCCAAAAGACACCTAACCCTTAGAGGATTTCCTTCTTCTATAGTTAGAGACATTGAAATTAACCTACCAGAGCCTTCAGATGTTTCCGTCAAGAGAAAATTAGAACTTGATGACATGAAGCTTCGTGTAATACAAGCTGCTCAAGGTCTAGGCTTAATGTCACAAGACGCTATCTACAAAGAGTACTTCAACTATAAAGACGATGAGGTCAAACGCATGAAGGCTGCTATTAAAGAAGAAAAAGAAGAACAGATGAAGTTCGACCAAGCATCCGCTGCCGCAGCAGGTTCTACAGGAGGAGCAGGAAATGTTGCTCCCCAGACTGCGCCTATTGCAGAAGAGACTAAGGTTGTACTAGACGAAGAAAAAGAGCCCACTTTAACAAACTTAGAGAAGTTA
>Ga0102905_1000130_pt1 | contig 11323 bp, 6 predicted proteins | sample Colrivmeta1556B3_FD_84973 | JGI IMG/M metagenome (GOLD analysis project Ga0102905, IMG submission 84973) | Estuarine microbial communities from the Columbia River estuary - metaG 1556B-3 | ecosystem: Environmental > Aquatic > Marine > Intertidal zone > Estuary | place: USA: Columbia River Estuary...
AATGCAAATTTGTCTGATGAGGATGAAAGTGTGATTTCTAACACCACCATTGTTCTATGGTCCTATATTCATTCCTGCAAAGGATGTCATATCTCCACAAGATGATCCAGAGCTCACTGATTTTGGCAACAATGATGACTCAGTGTTGTGGCACTCTATAGCTCTGAATGATAATGAGCAGTTGGTGTCTTATCTTATATCTTCAACTTGCGTTGTTCCAGCTTTATTTCCTAAGGGATATCAAGCTAAGAAGAACTCAAAGAAGAAAAAGTTGTTTCCAAATGGAAAGGATCTGTCCCTCATGATGTTTGCAACAATGTCCCAAGATCATTCAAATGGCAAACATGGGCGTCTACGTGCTTTGGCCATCCATGGTCTTGTTGTTTATCAAAATATAATTGGTGATAAGAGTCAGGAAGTAGAATCATTGATTGTTTCAGGGGGAGAAACAGCACAATTCCAGGGGACTGGAATGCTAGAACGCCTTGTTCAATGTGTTCAACTGAGTCAACAGGAACTGGTTGGATGCAAACAAGTGACTTTATTGGTTCCCAAGACAAGCTTATCTGTGCAAGATGCTTGGAAGCATTATGGTGCAATCAAAGTTTCAAGAAAAACACCTAGCAGATGGCAATCAACAATGGATTTCATTCATTTCAGAGAAGTCCTAAAGCTTCCAGTGTATTCTCCAAGATCAACATTCATCAAATGCTACCCATCCATGGTTGCCAAGAATTATGAGAAGTTCATTGTTGATGGGAACTGGTCCAGGTTCAACTCCAATGTTTCAAATATGGTCAAAGTTATCTCGAAATGTCTTAACAGTTGGTATGATGATCCCCTGAGATGGGAATCACAATTGAAATACAAAGACCATGCAGGAATAGCAAAATTTGCTATTGATGACATTGTGATGAATGAAGAAACCATTGAGAAACGTGCACAATCAGTTTTTAATTGGATGCTTGCTCAATCCATGCCTTCCATTCCCATGGCTGTGATCACCCACAAGTTCATTCATGCCCTACAACACAGTAATGATTCCACCGAATACCCACCCATGGTATCACAAACTGTGCTTGAACTTCTTCAACCATTGACTATTGAAATGAAGGGTGTAAATCACCCAAACATGAAAGGAAGTGTGTTCCCAATTGATTCAGCAACATATCTTGTCCGTTGTAGTCGGTGTCACAAATATCTCTTTGACAAGCCTACAACTCTGTCTGTGTTACTCCAATTTCTACCCTTTTGGATACTTGTTCACAATGGACTGGACCCTGCCTCATTCTCTCAAACAGCAGCTTATCTTAGTGAACTGAATGATGATGAGGAAGTTGTTTACAGTTTTGCCCAATTTGGGTTGTCCCTGTTCAGTAATCGAACTGCATTTCTTGAAGCTCATTCCAATATGACTCAGATGGCCAAACATGACTCGGATTTTGCTTCTGGCAAGATGATAAGGTGTTCTCCAGACCCTGATGCTGCAGAATATCAAAAAGACAGAATCAACTTTGTTGATGCAATGAAACAAGATGCATTCAGTGGTGATGAATTGAAGCTTGATGGAAACATCATTGGCACAAAAATATGTTTGTTTCTAATGTTTGAACAAACATCAATGTTGAATGCAATCTTGAAGGAACATGTTGAAAAGAATTGTCCACCAGCAGAACCCCACTTTGATCCTTTTCAACCCAGCCGTTTTTGTCCAAAGACTTATCAAGGCACTGCTAAGGATCTTGACAAGAAGTCTAGTGAGAATGACAATGTTTCATATCAGAACAGTCTGACACTGTTCACATCATGGCAACTATTATTCAGTGGTCATTATTTACGTGACTTCCATTTCATTGAAGAGATGGTCTACCATATTCTCTTTGATAACTCATCATTGACCCAGATTAATTCGGATGGAGTGGGTGAAGCTGTGTCCAAGCTAGCAAAAGAAGTCATGTATCAAGACACAACAAGAAACAAATTTGGCAATCATGTTAGGAAGAATTACCCAAAAGAAGGAAAGCTTGGTTTGTCAGTGCATAAACATGTGAATATATGGGATGATGAAGTATTTAATTGCATCTATGTAGGGGAGGATGACAGCATTCCAATTGATAAGTGGTCCCAAAGAAGACCATATGGGTGGAAGGTGTCTGAAGAAACTTTTGTTCACCAGAGTCATGCTTCTTGGAAAGATATTGATCAAGATCTTTGGTTTGGTACATATGATGTTGTATCAACAACCAACAATGATACAATTCAGGCATTTGAAGAGATTGTTTTGACAGAGATGTCTATCATCAAGTGCAAGGTTGAGAGACATCGTCGTGAACGCCGATACTACCTCCTATGTGATTGGAAGACAGTACTGAAGAAAAATCCAGACTATAGACAATTTTATCCAAAGTTGTTTCTCAGTGATTATTTTGAAGCAGACAATGATTATATCACCAAGTTTCCATTCAGCTTTATTCAAATGCTTGATAATTGCATTGGCCAATGGAAAAGGTTGCCCAGACCATATCTTTCTGGATTGAAAAAGAAGATCAAAGAGCATGTCACTGCCAGTGTTAGCTCGGTCAGGCTTCATAGCAAAATGGAACCAGGTGTTCCATTTATTGAAATCAAAGAGAGAGTTTTTGGCAAGGGTAAAGGAGGTCCTAACCGTTCGAAATCTCGTGGAAAGGTTATTACAAACTCAAAAGCTATTCAAAATGACTTCTCACATGAGCGTTGGATGGGTACAAGGCTTCTTCATCTATCCAATGTTGGGTCTTTTGAGTCTGTACACCTGGGTTATGGAGCCAAATTTAATCCTCAACCAGGAGATGGTGATGCTTTAGCTACAGATAATGCTGGTGATGAAAAATGCAGGGTCATTGCAGAAAACATGAAACTGTCATGTTCATCAAAAACTGAAGAAACAAGTCATCCTCAACCATTACATGATGGTGTTACCACTGGAAATAATTCAGGTGATGAAGATTCAAGTGTGATGTCAGAGGACATGGAATTGTCTAGCACATTGAAAACCAAAGAAACAGCCATAACATCTTCACATAACAGTCATCCACCAATACAAATTCCTTCAACATGGAAAAACAATTATCATCAGAAATATAATGTTGACAAGCTCTGTGCTCCTGGTGCTGTTGCAATGCTTCTTGATGCAATGGGACTACCATCAATAGCAAAAAATATCTGGACAAATCGTAATGAACGCTGTTCTTCAACTTTGGCAAAGTTCTTCCAATTTAATAATCCAAAGCAGATCCAGTATGCAGAAACAGAACACTACTTTGAAGATCCATTAGAGAAAAATATATGGATTCTCCAACATGGATACAAATTTAATTATTTGACCCTGCGGAAAATTGAATTGAACCAAAACCCAGGTTTCCTTGAAAACATTACTCAAATTGGTGCAGATATGCCTTTACTGTGTGTGGTGAATGGTACTCATGCAGGTGGTTCCATGGCAACAACCAATCATGTCATTGGAATATGGAAGAATCAGGTTCTTGATGTGGAGAGTGCTTGCTCATATCCATTGTGTAAAGAGAATCTTGATTTCACTTGTGGTACAGAGGTTAAGTTCAATGAGATGACATATGGTATTGCCCTCATTCCATCCAGATATGCTGTTTCTATGGCATATCATAATTCAGTCCATCTCATGGCAACATCAGATCTAATTCCTGAAAAGTTTGTTTTTATAAATAAGAGAAGGAAGAGGAAAAGGAAGAAGAACAATAAAACCTGATGTCTTCATGTTTCTAGTTCATCATCATTGTGCTAATATTATGAAGTAACTCTTAGTAACAATAGTTTAGAGAAGCAACTGTGATGATTCAAGTTTCATTGGAAATCATATCTTCTATCATTGTAATGATGATATTGAATTTTCAGTATATATACAGAATTCTTAACTTGGTAAAATGTTTGATAAATGACAACTGTGAAATGTCTTTGATATTCAAGAACTTTAATTTTAATCACACATAACTGATGTTATCAGCTCCCCCCCATTGTAAACATATAACATTTTTTCCTATTATTTCAAACATGACCATCCATGCCCTTGTTTACATCTTCAATGTAGGTAGAATAATATTTACCCCATTTCCTCACAGGAAGCAAACAGAAATGATGAAGATGATGACCTCCATAATCTTTAAAGACATGCAATGGTGAAATCAAACATTCAACTTTCATGATGTATACACAAGTTTCAATACTTCCCAAGTTGAAATCACAAATAAATTCATCTTCAATTTCCATCATTGTCAAATACGAAGAAGCAGCATGGACAACAACATATGTATGATCATCCTTTAACCCTTTGTCCCTAATCTCCTCTGGAGAACAAGCTTCTTCTTCAATGAGATGAGGTGTGGGAACACCTCCTTGTTTATATTGGAAAAATCCAAGCACTTTTGCAGGACACATAGAGTCTTCCAAGTCTGGTTCTCTAGAATCAGTGAATTGAACCATGGCAAAGTCATACCATGGTTCTCCCCTGTACCAGTTGGTTGCACGGAAAATACACTCATCTTTGGAAAAAGAATTCTCAAAGGCACAATGATATTCAGTAAATCCATCCACTGCAAATTCTGCAACCTCCCTGTGTCTATGGTGGTAACCTTGAATGGCAGTCACAATCAATGGATGAATATCAATATTCATTTTTTGGCGTCCCTTTGATTTCCACTTGATAGAGTATTCACCACGGCCTTGCCTATCAACATAACCAGATGTCAGTTGATATCCCCCAACAAGATATTCTCCATTTTTGGTCTTCACTGCAATTTCATCAATATCAAGACCTAAAGCAGGACTGACACTATATCTAAATGCATGATCCAAGACTAGATCTTCATAGCGGCGAGCAGCTACTTGAACAACTAACTGACTTGGATGCATCTGGGTGAGATGAGCATATTTCTTGAATAGAGTTTTCAATAACCTCTCTCCAGTTTGACCAGTGTACTGCTCACCAGCTCCAAACTGTTTGATGAAATAAAGCACCAACTTCATCAAGTGAAACTTGGGCAGTTTCCAACCATTGCCATCAGTTCTAGGGAAGACAACCTTTATCAGGTCAAGAGTTGCTGACACAGCCTTGTCAGCACTGTTTACCTCTGATTTTGGATTGTGATCCAACATCCACTGACCAAATGCCAACATTTGCTTCATGCACATCTGCAAATTTTTCTTACTGATCTTGCAACTTGTAAGAATAGGCTGAATTCTTTCTCTCCCACTTGTTGTATATGTGATTTGCAACATTTTCAAGAAACATCCCACATTTTCCATGGCAGTCTGGAACCCACCACATGTGAACCCATCTCTTGGTGTTGATCTAGGTACATCACGATCACTGTTTCTGCTAGAGTCATCCACCATCAATATGTATAAATTGTCCAAGTCTTTCTTCACTTCCAAGTTTGATTTCTTAGGTCCAAGCATGTTGGAAAACTCATCAATTGCATACCTGACAATACCACTAGCAAACATATGAAGATTGTCACCAGGAGTGCTGCCATAGACACCATGAATAGAATCAGAAAAGGGAGTGGGGTAGTCACCTTCAAAGCAACTATCAATGGGGTGCTTGGAAAATTTCTTGAATTCAGCCTTGATATCATCAGCACTCTTGGTCTTGATGTTCATGATTTCTTCAGTTGTAATCAATTCACAGCTGTGTGATGTGTTGTCCAGTTCATCTTTGCCACATTTACACATCCTCATTGGCATGCTGGTGTTTCCATTGGATTGATAATGACAACATAAATCATTGTGACCAGATGTGTCACCAACAATTAAATGACACCAAATTTTTACCAGAACCCTTTTTCCCATGACTGTCAACCAGATACCCCCTTGCTTATGAACAATTCCTATCTGTTGGATGATGAATTTCAGGCAATTATGCTCATCTTGGAGCTTGGATTCTGGCTTCTCCTTGGAAGATTGGGGGCGTTTAAAGCTGAGGTTTGGGATGTAGCCAAGAACTGATGTGATGTCCACTGCTCCTCTGCATTTCTGATTAAGCCATCCAACCCAGGCGAATAATGGTGATGCAGAGTTTGCCCCAGACATATCAACATGTGACTTATCATAAAATAAGACTAGAGGGAAAGCAAAAGCATTTGGATCATCACCACAATACTTTTGTCTAGCTTGCTCAAATGCAAGGCCAGTATGCATTTCACCATAGTGAGTTGAGGGACTGGTTGGTTTACCAGTGAAAATATCATATCCTTCTGCAAAATTTTCCTTCTTCATGATGTCCTTGTTGTGGAGAATGTGTCTCACAATAGACTCAAGATTATAAACAGCAATGGTAGCTTGTCTTCTTGCCCCACTAATTGGAACATGAACCACTTTATGCCTGAGATCATAAAGTTGAAAGGCATCTTCAACAAAAGAGACCATTTTTTTCTCTTCAAGATTTCAGTGCAGTCATCAAGTTTGAGACCACGTTGGAGATGCATCATCAATACTTGATTTATATCATCTTGCATGTTAAGAGCAGATTTTGTGGAGGAGCGAATAACCTTCTCCAGATGAACTTGAAACATGATTCTGGGAGGAAGGTAACAACTGTACTTGATTGAGGTCTGTTTATCATCCTTACCAATAATTGTGTCATTGTTGTCTTCAATGACAAAATTGATAGAAGCATTTTGTTCCTCATTAGTCAAATCAACTATGTCTTCATGACTATTGGAATGGTCTTCTACTGACTTGAGATGTTGAATGCTGGTTTCTTTGGATTGAATTGAGGAACAACTACTGTCATCATCAGACAAGTCATGTTTGTCCAGGATTCTGGATAAGTTTCCCAAAAACTTGTTGTCATTTCTTTGAGGCTCACTCAAATCAGAGGAGTTACATGAATTGGAATCATCATCATTTGATTCTGATTCTTCATCATCTTCTTCATAGAGGTCACTTGCAAAATCAATGTCTGCAAATTGATGAATGGTTCTTTTTCCAACATTGACAGGACCCATCATGTCAGCAATACTGGTGTTTTGTCTTTGAGCAGGCATAGTGTTAATACCATCTGGATGTGTGACACCAGGGGTGGAACGATTGCGCTGAGTTATTGTTGGCATCTCAGAATTGGTGCGTTTCATGACCTCCTTGTTGTTGGCAACACCAGCAGGGGTTGTATTCCATGCAATAGATTCATCTTGTCCCCTACAGACAGCCATATGTGGAAGAAGGGATTCACCCACAGTAAATATCATATTATTGCAGGTAGGACATAGCCAGGACTTGAGTGACCCATGATGGTGTTTAGGTTTTTTCTTGGCACTGAGTTGGCTTGCCATACTATGTAATTGGAATAGGAGCTTGGTTGATGATATGGTACATACACTATACTTTGACTTATCACTGGATTTATTGTTAGGAAATACTCCACAGTATGATGGTCTGACAAATTATGATGATGAGGGTGATTATTTTTTATTGTAATGCTGCATTATGTTTGGTTGTATAATATTTTGCTTGCATATCTATGTTCTGTGATGAGAATGGAACTATATTGATTGTGTATGGGACAAAATAATTTTGATATCACACAATTAATTGCAGGAAAATGACATAATGGGACTTGTAGTGCTAGATATTAAGCAATTCAATATAAACTGACCACAACAATGGCGATCCAGCGCTCAGAACAATGAGACAACACCCATGTTAGGATACATAATGACCCTAATCACAGACATTATGTAAACTATTTGTCCCATGAATATATCATGATTCCTACATGGCGAATTTTTAAGCATGAAAAGACATTGCAACAGGGTCACTATTGCATACAAGGATTTGACTGTATATCATATACATATAACACTATATGTATGTTCTCCCTATGTATAAATATGTATGGCATCAGTCATATATAGTCCTATATATGATACTTCTTATGTACACTTATGAGAGATTTTCGAAAAATTATGGGCCAGGTACATAGCAGGTTCTACTAGAGGAACATATGTACCATAACAAACATATCAATTCCTCATAGTGAGACTGCCTACCTAGAATATGAGGACACATACTCATAATGACTTTTCTTTATAAGAAATAATATTTCTGAAATTCCGCTGACATCATGAACCCTATATTAGTACAAGAAAAGTTGAAAAATATATACCAATTCCAACTCGCAAGTTTGTTCTTCTGATACTTATATTAGATAGGGAAATATAGTTAGTCCCACTAATAGTTATATTACATAAGGAGATATAACGGATTGAGTCATCACATGAAAGGTATAAATTCCTACATTGACTGAATCCGCTGATATTTGAGAACATAGTCACTTTATGAGTTGAAACTGATCGAATCCTGGAAAAGACATGCGTTCCCACACACTTGAGGCACATAAAACTATGTTCACTACAATGTTGTGTTGGTTCATGCTTGGACTAATGCTCATAATTTTATTATTGAGTAAGGAACAACAAGCCTGTAAGTTTTTTTAGTTATCCAGGTGAACACTTCTATGATAACAACCCAGTGAAGTGATACTCTCAGTGTATGACAATGAGTAACTCTGGAAAAAGGTCGTTAGGGCCAAGGAAAGCTGCCAGTCAGTCAAAATATAACCGGGATAAGGAGCTGAGGAAATCTCTCTCCTTGTCTTCACCATCATCCCAATCATCAACATCTGATTCATCTAGGGGAGAAAGATCGAGGCATATTACTCCAGCGGGATCACGTTCTCATAATTCTAGGTCAAGGTCAAGGTCACCAGATTATGATCGTCACTCTAAAAGGTCTAGGAATGACAATAGTTCATATCATGATGATGAGGGTGAGTCCAGTAATGAAGAGGCTGCACTTGATTCGCGGGAGGATTCAAATCATAATCATACAGGTTCAGAACATGGTGGAAGTCATCCACAGTCATCAGTCAGTGTGCCTGTTACACCCATCATTGATCAAGTTGAAATTCTTAGGGAAGAAAATGAGAATCTTAAGAAGGCTGTAGAAACTTTGGAAAAAACATCTAAACTTCCAGCTTCAGGAAAGAACAAGTTGAGGAAGTACTTAAAGCGGGACATGAAACCTCAGGATCATTACAATCTTCTTGAGGTAAATACATATCTTGTCAAAAAGGTATTGCCTCATGTTAAGTTTTTCCCACACCGATGGTGGATATTTTCAGAAAAGAAGAAGACTATTTGTGGTCGAGTAATGAAACAGGTCACTGTTCCCCCCAAAATTACTGCTAAATGGTATTGGCATAATTGGGTTGCAATTTGGATCAATGACAAGTTAATTGCCATGCGGTCAAACAATAAAGAGGATCAGAGAAAACAATATTTCAGTGAGTAACCAATTGTTCATGCACATATTTGCAGTGATATCTTGTCTAACCTTTTTTTGAATCAGTTGACTATACAACAGACAACCTATTGAAAGAAGATGAAAATGAAAAGATTTTGATGGATTTCCGAAAGAGATTGCCAAATGGAGACAATAGTGATCTCACTTATGAAGATGCATTACCGTTGCTGCATTTTCTAGACAAGTATGCCACCGGATTGATTGGGTACCGTACACTTGCATTGTTCTACAAGCTTAACCGTGACAAGACTCTGCTGGATAAGTTGACTTCCCATGACATTGCTTATTCAATTTTGTTGTATGAAAACTCAACACTTGTTTGGAAAGAAGATTCAAAAATACGGGTTGATAATCCTGCAGCAAACAGGTCAGAGAGATTGAGAGTTGAAAGACATGAAGTAGCTAAATACCACAAAAAGAAAGGAACGAAAATTCGGTTTGGATGTGATGGGTGGACAGAGGAGGGAAAGCAATATTTTTGGCAGATCAAAAAAGAAGTGGATGCAATGAAGAAGGATGAATGCTTTTGGGACACAATCACAAAACAATGGAAGGTTTATTGTGAAAAGCATATGATTGTTAAATATGTGGATAGGGTTGATAAGGCAATTGATGAGAATGAAGTAAGAGATGACACAATGGATGGACTAATAAGTCTTCCTGATGATGATCCAGATGAATTTAATGATGAACTGGATAACAATTCAGGTGAGGATGGAGATGGTAGTGACTGACTGAGAATATAATGGAATGGGGATGGGACTATATGTTATGAATAAATGGTACTTGGGAGATCATTGTTGGGAAAATGAACTAATAGCAGTTATGGGACTGTGAAAGGGTACATATGATGCAGAGTTGACTAAGGTGAAATTAATTAAATTGAGATGAAACTATTTTAATTCTGATCAAACTAAATACATTTTGATGAAACATAATTGAGACTTCATGGGACAAAATGTCCGAAAATAATCGAACTTAGGACATTGATGTATCTCGCTCAAAGTAGGCTCACATGGGACAATTTTTTTGAAAGAAGAATGGGAAGATTTCCATATCACACTAATTTGTACCATGAGCAAAATATTGACTGTAAATGAAATTAGAAAATGATGTATGGGACTAATTGTTTGATATAGAAACAATTGTTTGATAATGAAACATTGATGGGACAAATAGTTCGATTTTCGAACAAATTTGATAATCATTTCATTTTTCACCAGAATTTTAAATGTTGAAAATCACACTTTATACATTGTAAAACCCTACAAACAGTTTGATATGATCCGATTCTAATTTTGTATCATAATATTTTCGAGTACTATATCAAGCTATATGTGTGCAAATCGAATTTAAGAGCGACCTGTTTTAGATATTTTTGTCCTATATTTACAAAGAAACAATTATGTATCAATCCTAAAACATTGGAACATGAATTTGTTCAGTTTAAAAATGTAAAGGTTTCATTTAAGTATTGTTCGAAAATCAAACTAAATTGTTCGATCAAAATATTATTGTCCCATGATATTTGATAATCAAAATATTTGTCCCATTTTCAATCCTAAAACTTTTTGATCGAACTTATTTGTCCCATTATATTTGATTATGGGACTATTTCTTTATATGATGGGACAATTTCTGCGATTATCGAACTTGCAATTATCTATGGGACAAGTCGTGCAACTTTTTTGTCCCATAAGCGAATCCGCTAAGTTCCATCTGAAAAAGTCCCATTATGGGACTGAATTGGTATTCTGATGGTGAGTCCCGAAAAAGAGGTCCCAAGTGTGACTCGATCCGCCCTTGAGACGACGGAAGCTACCGCCGAGGCAAAGGCCGGCGTAAAGGCCAAGGTCGACGCAATCACCGCGATGATAGGTGCAGCCGCGACCGCGACAGTCCCAGTCGCCGAAGCTCCTCGAGAAACAATCGACGCGACCGAAATTGC
>Ga0102905_1000154_pt1 | contig 10723 bp, 10 predicted proteins | sample Colrivmeta1556B3_FD_84973 | JGI IMG/M metagenome (GOLD analysis project Ga0102905, IMG submission 84973) | Estuarine microbial communities from the Columbia River estuary - metaG 1556B-3 | ecosystem: Environmental > Aquatic > Marine > Intertidal zone > Estuary | place: USA: Columbia River...
AAATATTAATGTTAGGAATGTTCCTGTAATAAGTAATAAAGAGAAATCCCAAATAGCAGATGATTTAAATAGACCATAAAAAATAAACGGAATGCCTAACCCTAAAATTAAACTCATGGACAGAGAAATGGCGACACCAAGATATTGTCCTAAAAATATGGATGATCGTTTTAAAGGTTGTGCCAGTAATAACTCCGTAAATTCTTTAGAATTATAGTAGTACATGACGCCAAAAATGGTTCCTATTAATGGGACTAAAACAATAATAACATTCATTAAAGTGATAACTGCTTTGGAAAGGTCATTGTTTAAAAACAACAGTACACTACCAAGCAATAAATAGAATGAAAAATAGACGTAACTCCAACGGCTACGAATTAAATCGTAAAAACTATATTTTAATATTTTAAGCATGGTTTTCTGTGAGTATTGATGCTATTGCATGTTCGAAATCTTGTTGATTGGTCTTGGTTTTTAATTCTGAAATTGAGCCTTTAAAGTAGATTTTGCCTTCTAGAATAAATACAATTTCATCTGAGACTTCTTCAACAAAACTCATAATATGAGAGGTAATGAGTATGGTTTTGCCTTTGGCTTTTTCAGCTTGAATTAAACCCTTTAACCTTATCAAAGAAATGGGGTCTAATCCTGTTGTAGGTTCATCTAAAATAATTAACGGACTATCAAACATAAAGGTTAACACTAGGTTTACTTTTTGTTTAGTTCCTCCGGAAAGATTACCTAGTTTTTTATCTAAAAAGGGTTCAAGCTTAAAAAGTTGTATTAAGCGTTCATCTTCATGAGTAGGTTTGCGTAAATCTTTAATCATTTTAATTAATTCCTTAACCCGAAGATTACTAGGGAAGTTGGCAATTTGGGGTAAATAATCAATTTTATGTCTATAATCTGAATGCTGCTTAATGTTTTCTCCTAATACAGTAATATTGCCTTTGTTAGGAATTACCATGCCTAAAATTGATTTTATCAGTGTGGTTTTACCGGAGCCATTTGGTCCTAGAACTGCAAAAATTCCGCCATCAGAAATGGTTAAATCAACACCACTTAAAACTTGATTCTTTCCAAATTTTTTATGTACATTTTCAATTATTACCATGTTAATTTTTTTATTTGTGGGTTGTTGTCCAATAAATCATCTGGTGTAAATACAGGTGATACTTTTTCTGAAAAATCAATAATATCTATAAACATACTGCGCAATAAAATGATAGTTTCTGGTGTACGATTTACAATGTATGAAAATAGTTTTACTGGTCGGTAAGGCACATCCCCAATGCCGTTTTTGTCTAGGTCGTAACCCGTGTAATTACTCCAATAATTTTTATCAAATTCATTGTCGTTCACATTGCTATTGTAAGCAATATCAAAAGAGTTGTACAAAAAGTTGTTTTCTGTAAATTTATTAGTGTAACATGCACCTTTTACCTTAACTGCCCAACCATTATTAATAAAAGTATTTTGCTTATAATTGATACGGTTTGAGCCTTCTATATTAATGCCAATGGTATTGTCTTCAAAAGTGTTGCCTTCAATTTCGCCGTCATTTATTTCTTTAAGTAACATACCGTAAGAGGCCGTCCCCCAATTTTCTTTAAAAATATTGTTGTACATTTTAATACGTTTTGAAAACATTACAGCTACACCAGCTCCATTATTTTCGAACGTGTTATCTTGATAAGTATCGTCGTTAGAAAACATAAAGTGCAATCCGTAACGCACATTTAGTGTACTTACATTATTTTTAATTAAACAATCATCAGAAAATTCTAAATAAATACCATCTCGAACATGCTGTACAAAATTATGTTCTATTTGCACATTTTTACTATACCACAATTGTATGCCATTGCCTGAATTGTATTCTTCTACAGCATCACCAATTATTTTATTATGAAACACTTTTCCGTTTCTTGATTTTTCAATATAAATCCCGAAGAACAATTTCTCTAAAACTAAATTCTGAATGAGAAAGTTTTTGCTTTTTCGAACTCTAATGGCTGCATAGTCTTCGGTATAACTTGTGCCTACGTTAATTATGAATAAGCCATCAACCGTAACATTATCGGAAATAATGGTGATAATTTCACCTTTTAGTTCACCGTCAATTACTGGGTATTTCTCACCAATAATAGTTAATGGTTTATTGACAAGAATATCATGTTCTTTGTAAGTCCCTTTTTTAACTATAATGGTGTCAAAATCTTTAGCTTGTATTATCGCATCTTTTATAGACGAAATAGGGCAGGTTTTGCAAACCTCAATAGTTTGGGCAATAATGGAGCTAGCCATTAAAATGGCGATTATAAAACTGAATAAATTTTTCATGATTACTAGTCTTTAAATTTTACTAGTAAAGTTTCCCATGTATACAAATCACCTCCTTTTTCAGCTTGAAATGTCTCAGCATCTGTCTTGTTTTTAAATGCACTAAGAAACGCTCCCATTGGACTTGGGATATTCTCGCTTATTAAAAACGTAGCTTTTGTAGCATCAATTAAAGCTTCAGGTTCTGTGTAATTGTTAGACAGGTACAATTCAATTTCAGAAGTGTCAAAATCTTCCATGAAGTTAATCATGCATTCGGTGGCATCGAATTTATAGACTTTCCCTTTTTTGGTAACTACTTCTGCAGCATGAACCTTATCGACTATGGTCATTTTACAAAAGTGACAACCATCTCCACCATAATCTATGGCTTTTGGAGACACATTACAATTTAAAAATAACAAGAGTAATGCAAGAGTTGAATAGTGTTTTAGTGTTTGCATTGTTTTAGTGTTTTATTGTTTTTTTTGACATCTATGCCGTGGATTTATTTTTCTTACCTACAAAATAAGCTAAAAATCCTGAAGCAATACCTAATCCTAAAAATAATGCACCAAATTGTGGATAAGAATGTGCTTTAAAGTTTAAGATGTCTTTAGTTCCAAAAAGCGGAGGTTGAAAGCCCATAACAGTGCCATCTTTGTTGGTAAACTTCATAATGGCTTTGGGGTCTAAATTATGTCCATAGTCATGTTCCCATAAATAGAAATCGTACATGCCTGCAGCACTTAAAACAAGCATTAGTATAAACCATCCTAAAAACCATTTATAGTTGCCTTTCCAACCAATAAGCAAGCCTATAAAACTTGTTATTAGTATTCCTGTTGGAAAAATTTTGAATTCGGGAATAGCCTCTGGAATATACTGCATACCCACATAATGATTCATTAAATTAATGTTTTTAATGTCGTGTGGATGAACATCAGAAAAATCATTTACATGGATATTCATTGCTAATGGTGTAGGATACTGAGGTGCTTCTAGAGTAATTCTCCAAAGCGGAAAAAGAAACAATCCTAGAGGTAGCAATGCGGCTACAATCATAATTATATTTTGCTTTTTCATAATTCTAAGTCTATGGTATTTTATATTTTTAGCATTAAATGATAAAGGCGAGAGCGAAAAGTCCACTCTCGCCTTAGTTAGAGAAATAAACACTAAAACAAAATCCCTCTAAGCTTTAAAAACTGTTTACTCTATGTCTTCTCCCATTGACCAAATTAATGGTGTGTTAGCATTTGCAGCCGATACTCTTATGTAACCTTGCATTTCTTGGTGTAATGCAGAACAGAAATCAGTACAATAGAATGGCCATACACCAACTTTTGTTGGTTCCCAAACTGAGGTTTTAGTTTGTCCTGGCATAATTAATAATTCAGATGTATTTTGTCCAAGTACAGCAAAGCCGTGAGGTACATCAAAATCTTGTTCTAAATTGGTGACGTGGAAATAAACTTTATCTCCTAATTTAATACCTTCAATATTATCTGGTGAGAAGTGACTTCTAATAGTCGTCATATAAATATGAACTTCATTACCTTTTCTTACTACTTTAGTGTCGTCATCAGATTTAGCAGCATAAGGGTGCTTGTTGTCTTCTAAGTCGTAGATTTTCTGAGAACGTTCCTTTATAAGATCTGCTCGCATGGCTGCAGCATAGTGAGGCTCTCCGTGTGTTGGGAAATCTAAAAGTAATTCCATTTTATCACCGGAAATATCATATAATTGTGCAGAGTGCTCCATTTCTGGACCAGTTGGTAAGTATCTATCTTTTGTGATTTTATTCATGGCAAACATGTATTTACCTTGAGGTTTTCCAGAGTTTCCTCCAGGAATGGTTAAGTGACCAACAGAGTAATAGGTAGGTTTTCTATCTATAACTTCCCAAGTACCTAATTTCCATTTTACAACTTCAGAAGAAATAAAGAATGTTGTATAAGCGTTTCCTTTTCCATCAAACTCGGTATGTAAAGGTCCTAATCCTGGTTGCTCTACTGAACCTGCTAAAACATCTTCAAATTTTAAAATTGGAATTCCATAAGCTTCACCATCAAACTTTTCACCTTCAATAGCAGCTAGCATTTTTGTAAATGAATGAACCGTTAAGTTGGCAGATAATTTACCATTACCTACAATGTACTCTCCAGAAGGATCAACATCACAGCCGTGAGGTGATTTTGGTGTTGGTAAGAAATATACAGCTCCAGGAACTTCTGAAGGATTAACAACACGTACTTCTTTTTTCATAGTAGAGGTTGCTGTGTGTGTATGCTCATCATATACATTATGTGCATAATCAGCTGGCATCATAGTTCCACCGCCATTATTTACGTATTCTTCAATTTTTTTCCAGTTTACAGCAGCAATAAAATCTTTATCGTTTTGAGATGCGTTAACCTCCAATAAGGTACTTGCTTCTTCCGTGTTATAAGTCGTGAAGAAGAACCATCCGTGAGATTTTCCACGTCCAGGGTGTGATAAATCATAGTTGAAACCAGGCATTAGTACTTGGAATTTTATATCCATATTACCCGTTTCTGGTGCTACACTAATAAATGATAAGGCCCCTTGAAAATTACCCTTATATTCTTTTATTGGCATATCGCGTTGTGGAATTGGTACAGAAAAACGTGTACCTGCAACTACATACTCTGTATTTTCAGTAACAAATGAAGAACTGTGGTTACCTGCACTATTTGGCACTTCGATAATTTCAGTGGTTTCAAATGTTTTTAGATCAATTTTTGCAATTCTAGGTGTGTTGTTTTCATTTATAAAAATGAAACGACCATCTATTTCTCCTGCAGTTTGTGAAATATCTGGATGGTGAGAATCTCCCCAAGGTATAAACCCATGAGAAGTATTCAACATTGGTTTTGTTTCTTCTGAATAACCATACCCAGAGGTTGGAAATTGAGAAAACACAGGGATTTCCTTAAACATTCTTCCAGATGGTAAACCGTAAACTGTTAAGTTACCGCTATAACCACCAGAGATAAAGGCATAGAATTCGTCGTATTCACCCGGTGCTACATATACTTTTTCTGCTACGTTACTAGATAAGGCACCAGATTGACCGTTAGTTTTGCCTGAGTTATTACAACTTGTAAATGCAGCAAAAATCATTGCAATTGCAATAGTTGATGTTAGTATTTTTTTCATTTTAGTATAGTTTTAATTAGTGTTTATATTATTCAGTTGGTGGTAATAGAACTTTATCGATGACATGAACTATTCCATTTCCAGCTTTTACACTTCCAAGTATTTTTGCGCCTCCAATCATAGGTTCACCATCTACAACATCAATTTTTACATATTGGTTGTTGGCCTGACCTAGTTTTTTAAATTTCTTTAAAAAGTCTTTAGAATAGTTTCCAGGAGTAACATGATACTTTAAAATATTAGCTAGAGCATCTTTGTTTTCTGGTTTCAATAAATTTTCGACGGTACCTTCTGGTAAAGCTGCAAAGGCATCATTAGTTGGTGCAAATACCATTAAAGGTCCAGCATTTACTAAAGCGTTTTCTAGAGATGCTGCTTGCACAGCTGCAACCAAAGTAGTATGGTCTGGAGAGCCAATGGCTATGCTTAATACTGTTGGTGTACTTTCATCGTCTGTAATAAATGCCTGCCCCGTTTTTTTATTTGCCGTGGTTTCAGCCTCTGTAAACAATGAGTTCGTTGAAGCATCTTGGGTTTCGTTTTTGCACGCAGCAAATGCTAATAAGCAGAATACGCATATAAAAATTTGTTTAAGTGTTTTCATCTATCTTGGTTTTTAGTTGGTTTTAGTTGTTCCCGTTATTATAATGTTCTAAAATATTCTAATACAGCTCTGGCATCTTCTTCTGATAAGTTTTGATTTGCCATTGGTGATCCATTAAACTCCATAAGTAATTCTTTTGCTAATGGGTCTTTTTTAACCATCTCGTCGGGGTTTAAAATCATATTCATAACCCATTCTGGAGATCTACGTTCAAAGATCCCTGCTGGTGGAGGGCCAATGAATTTTTTATTAGTTCTGTGGCAAGCTGTACACATTTTTTTAAATACATCAGCACCGTGAGTTACCATGGTCTGATCTATCTCTGCGTTTAAAGCCATAGATGTAATAGGGCCAATACCTTTATTGGATAAGTCTACTCTTTTTGAAGCTGGAATAGTTTCAGCTTTTTTTACAACTTTTTCTGTGGCTTCCTTTTTTTCATAAGAGAACCCTTCCTTCTTTTTTTCTTCTTTACCACCGCAACTAATTAGCAGTAATACAAATAATCCCGTTACAATGTTTAGTGCTTTTGTCATAAGTATTAATTTTATGAAGCAAAATTATGGTGTATTCACAGAAAATAGTATGATAAAAATCATATTTAAGATGAAAATATCTTTTTTAATTTGTACTTAATTTAAAATATTAATTGATGCTCTCGAAATCATCAAAATATGCTATTAAGGCTGTATTGTTTTTAGCGATACACAGTAGTGAAGAAAATAAAGTTATAGTTAAGGATATTGCTAAACCTACTAATGTTCCGCAAGCTTATATTGCCAAATTATTGCAAGAATTGGTTAAAGCGGAAATAGTGACTTCTGTTAGAGGCCCAAAAGGAGGCTTTTATTTAAATGAAACCAATTTGGGGCATTCAATCATGAGTATTGTAAATGTAATAGATGGTGAGGATAAGCTAAATTCTTGTATGATGAGTTTAGAAAAATGTAATGAAGAGAAACCTTGTCCATTACATTTTGCCTTAAGCGATTCAAAAAGTCAAATATTAAAAAGTTTAAGATCTAAGACTATTAAAGATGTTGTAAAAGAAGTTAAATTAGGAGCATCTTTTCTTCCGCTCTAAAAATAGAATCTAACAAAAGGCGCCCAAGCGTCAGCATAGATGCTTTTTTCATCGTCATATAAAATGTCATATCTAATTCCAAAAGTGACATTGCCATTTCGGTAACCTGCACCCAGATATAAAGCCGGTATCCAGTAATTATCATCAGTAATATTCAAATTAAGATTGTAGCGTCTATTAACATTAAGTTGTTCAAATTCTGCTGAAAGTTGTAGGCCTTGAATTGGATTATAAAGCCCAATTAAACTTCCTCCCAAAATAGTTGATTTGTAAAAACTTTTTTGATTGTTAAAAGTGGCATTTAGCCCCAAACCAAGTGAAACGTTTTTGTCAAATTCATAAATGCCGCTAGGTGCAACAGTTGCACTGAAAAAGTTGTCTCCAAAGTTTAACCCTAGTCCGCCACCAAAGCGCACATGATTCCAGAAATTGCTTTTGATTTCTTGAGCTTTGATATTTTGAAAGCAACAAGAGATTATAATTAAAATAAGCGCTGTTTTTTTATTAATTGATAGAATTAAATTCATGAGAATGAGTGATAGTTAAAAACTTAACAAGTAAAAGTGAATTCGTTAAATATGTGATATAGGCCATAAATATAGTTAAAGAAACATGTAATTTTGGTAAAAGTTGTATTTTTGAAAAACATTTTGACTAACCTACACGGGATTAAAAATAGCAATGGATAAATTTTCATTTTTAAATGCAGCACATACAGCATATTTTGCTGATTTATACGAGCAATATCTACAGAACCCAGATGCGGTAGAACCAAGTTGGAGAGCCTTTTTTCAAGGGTATGATTTTGGTAGTGAGAATTCCGGTTTAGATGGCGAGATTATTGAAGGTGTTTCAACCGAAATACCAGAACAAGTTCAAAAAGAATTCAATATTGTAAGGCTTATTGATGGATACAGAATGCGGGGGCATTTGTTTAAAAAAACGAATCCTGTTAGAGAACGAAGAAGCCATTCCCCAACTTTAGAGATTAGTAATTTTGATCTTTCTGAAAGTGATTTAGATACCGTTTTTAATGCGGGAGAAATATTAGGAATCGGCGCTAAAACCTTACGTCAAATCATTACGCATTTAGAAAATATTTATTGCAGTTCTATTGGAATGGAATATATGTATTTGCGTAATCCTGAGGTTATAAAGTGGTGGCAAGAGCAATTAAACAAAAATGATAATCAGCCTAATTTTTCAGTTGAAACTAAAAAATATATTCTTTCAAAACTAAATCACGCGGTTACGTTCGAAAACTTTTTGCAAACTAAATATGTGGGTCAAAAGCGATTTTCGTTAGAAGGGGGAGAATCTTTAATTCCAGCTATTAGCAACGTACTTTTTTATGCCGTTGAAAAATTTGGTGTTAAAGAATGTGTTTTAGGAATGGCACATAGAGGGCGTTTAAGTACACTTGTAAATATTTTTAGAAAACCAGTAAATGAACTTTTTAGCGAATTTGATGGTAAAGATTTTGAAGACGAAAGCATTGATGGTGATGTAAAGTATCATTTAGGATTGACTTTGGATAAAACCTATCAAAACGGAAAAAGCATTAAAATGAATTTGGTTCCAAATCCATCTCATTTAGAAACTGTTGCTCCTGTAGCCGAGGGTATTACTCGAGCAAAAATTGATGCTGATTATGGTGGTGATGATTCTAAAATTTTACCAATAATTGTGCATGGGGATGCTGCTATTGCTGGACAAGGAATTGCTTATGAAGTGGCACAAATGAGCCAATTGAATGGTTATAAAACGGGAGGAACTATTCATATCGTTGTAAATAATCAAATAGGCTTTACAACTAATTATTTAGATGCCCGTTCAAGTACCTATTGTACCGATGTTGCTAAAGTAACCTTATCGCCGGTATTGCATGTTAACGCCGATGACGCTGAAGCAGTTGTTCACGCGGTGGAAATGGCCTTAGAGTATAGAATGCGATACAAAAAAGATGTTTATATTGATTTATTGGGTTATAGAAAGTATGGACATAACGAAGGTGATGAGCCTCGTTTTACACAACCAAAATTATATAAGGAAATAGCTAAACACGCTAATCCATTTAAAATATATTCAGATAAATTAATTGCTGAGAATACAATTGATAAGGCATATTTAGATAAAATTGTTTTAGATTTCAAAGCCACTTTAGAACGTGAATATGAGAAATCTAAACAAGTAAAGTCTTCTAAAGTTAGAGAGTTTATGCAAGAGCGTTGGACAGATTTTGAGCGCGGAAGTTTAGAAGACATGCTTGAAGTAGAAAATACGTCTTACACAAAAGGTAAATTGGAAAATATATCTAAAATAGTTTCAACCGTACCAAAAGGTGTTAAGTTTTTGCGTAAAGCCGTAAGGATTTTGGATGGTCGTGCAAAAATGGTTTTTGAATCCGATACACTAGATTGGGGAATGGCTGAAACATTAGCTTACGGAAGTTTACTTGAAGAAGGATTTAATGTGCGCATTTCAGGTCAAGACGTAGAACGCGGAACGTTTAGCCACAGACATGCTATTTTACGTGATGAAATATCTGAAGAACGAATCAATCTCTTAAACACCAATCCAGAAAATAAAGGTAAAATGGATATTTATAATTCCTTTTTATCAGAATATGGTGTTCTTGGATTTGACTATGGATATGCTATGGCCAATCCTAATACCTTAACTATTTGGGAAGCTCAATTTGGAGACTTTAGTAATGGTGCTCAAATTATTTTTGATCAATACTTATCAGCAGCAGAAGATAAATGGAAATCACAAAACGGTATTGTTGTATTATTACCACATGGATATGAAGGACAAGGGTCTGAGCATTCATCTGCAAGAATAGAACGCTATTTGCAGTTATGTGGAAATGATAATATGATTGTTGCAGATTGTACTACACCTGCTAGCATCTTTCATATATTACGACGTCAAATGAAACGCGATTTCAGAAAACCTTTAATAGTTTTTACACCTAAGAGTTTATTGCGTCACCCTAAAGCCACTTCATCAATAAATGAATTAGCTAATGGTAATTTTGAAGAGGTTATCGATGATATAATCGATTCAAAACATGTAAAGAAGTTAGTTTTTTGTACAGGTAAGTTTTATTACGATTTACTAGCCGAAAGAGAATTGTTGGAAAGGAACGATGTGGCTTTAGTAAGAATAGAACAACTATTTCCTTTGCATTTGGAAAGAATTCAAGAAGTCATTAACCGGTACCCAAATGTTGAGAATTATATATGGGCACAAGAAGAACCAAAGAACATGGGAGCTTGGAGTCATATGGTACAACGTATGGATTTGGTTAAATTAGAAGTTGCATCTCGACCATATAGTTCAGTACCTGCGCCAGGATCAAGCACTAGGGACAAAAGAAGACAACGTCGCGTTATTGATGAAGTGTTTAAAAATTAAAAGAAAAAGAGAATCTAATTGATATACAATTAAAATTATAAAGAATGATTTTAGAAATGAAAGTGCCTTCGCCAGGGGACTATATTACAGCGGTAGAAATAGCAGCATGG
>Ga0102905_1000155_pt1 | contig 10719 bp, 9 predicted proteins | sample Colrivmeta1556B3_FD_84973 | JGI IMG/M metagenome (GOLD analysis project Ga0102905, IMG submission 84973) | Estuarine microbial communities from the Columbia River estuary - metaG 1556B-3 | ecosystem: Environmental > Aquatic > Marine > Intertidal zone > Estuary | place: USA: Columbia River Estuary...
AACGGGTGGGTTTATGAACCCCAATTTCTGTAGGTCTCATGGGTCATTCAATGAAAATCGCGAAATTAGTGGCTGCGATCGATAGCAAACAGATGACAATCCTGGTGTCCATGCTCTAAGGACTTACTCTGTATCCTGTTGCTGTTTCGCCAGTGCCCTCCCGCAGAGCCAGAAGTGCACGGTGCCCCACAAGCCCACCAGTGTAAAGAAGGCAAGTGCCACGCTCAGTGCATCCTCGCCATGGTGAGGAGTGAGAAGATCGCTCAGCAGTCCTACCAGCAGGGGTCCCAAGCCCATGCCAATGAGGTTGAGGCACAACATCATGATGGCCGAGGACACCGCTCGCATTTGCACAGGCGACAGCGTCTGCACCATGGCGATGGTGGGCCCTATGACGTAGTTAGCCGCAAAACCCGGAATAATGAACAACACTATTGCCGTGACCAGGTTGTCGGCCAGTAAGCCGGCGATGAAGAAGGGCAGGGTGGCAAAGGGAACCACGGCGAGCATCCATATGCCGTGTTGGAAGCCGCGATGGGAGAGGCGATCGAACCACTTGCCAAAGGCCAGTGCGCCTATCGACCCCGGGATGCCAAACACGCCGGCCATCAGCATGCCGGTCTGGGACTGGTTGAGATCGTGGACCCTGATGAAGAAGGTGGGTAACCACTGCGTTAAGCCATAACTCACCAGCCCCGCGACCACGGAACCCGCGATCAGGTGTCGCATGGCGGGATTGGCCCACATGGTTGCCGCTGTGGTGAGTATGGGAGGGGGAGGCGGCGGCGTTTCTGTTTCAAAGGTTCCCCTCGCAGGCTCCCGCAATGACCTGGCCATCACAACGGCCAGTAATAAGCCGGGAGCACCCACGGATACCAGTGCGATGCGCCAGTTATAGGCCTCGGCGATCATCCCGCCGCCCACAAACCCCAGCATCATACCGAGGCTGCCACCCAGCATCAGGATAGCCATGGCGAAGGCCCTGCGCCGGGGTGGGAAGTAGTCAGCGATAATCGAGTGGCTGGCGGGGTTCACGCCAGCTTCACCAATGCCCACGCCGATGCGAACAATCAGCAGGCTGATAAACCCCGCAGCCAGGCCGCTGAAGGCCGTCATCGCAGAGAAGACAATCAGGCTGACAAGGATGATCCATTTGCGGCTGTACTGGTCTGACAGGCGAGCAATGGGCAGTCCCATCGTGGCGTAGAACAGTGCGAATGAGATGCCCCCCAGCAGCCCCAACTGGGTATCGCTCAAGCCAAACTCTGCTTTTATGTCAGGGAACAGGATCGACAGAATCATCCTGTCACACATCGACAGGGTATAGGCCAGCATAAGCAGTGTCAGTGTGGTGCGATGCCCCGGTAGAGGCAGACTGGCGGTGGGTGCGGCGGAGCCGGAAGCGTTACTCACCTTGCCACTCGTAAGGCGTCTTTGTGCTGCCGTTGAGATAGGCGCGCATGGCACCGGCCGCGTCCTTCGAGCGCATGGTGCGATCGAAGTGGCGTTGCTCTAGCAAGAGTGCCTCTTCCAGCGGCAGGCGGGAGCCCTGTTGGATGGCTTGCTTGGCGGCTGCCAGCGCTATGGGTGATCGCCCAGCAATATCAACAGAGAACGCCTCAACTTCGTCAAGGAAGCAATCCGTTGGGTAGATCCTGTGTACAAGCCCCATTTCCAGGGCCTGGGCGGGAGTCAGCAGTTTGGCGTGGAGAATCAAGTCGAGGGCCCTGGCTGTCCCAAGGAGCCGGGCATAGCGCTGGGTGCCACCGGCGCCCGGGATGATGCCGATGGACGTCTCGGGTAGGCCGACACGGTACCGGCCTTCAGCAAGAAGGCGAAAATCACAGGCCAGGCAGAGTTCGAAGCCGCCGCCTGTGGCGGTGCCATTCATGGCCGCGATAGTGATCGCCGAGATCTGCTCAAGACGCAGGCACAGTTGGTGCATTTCGGAGAGCTCAGGTTCGCTCTCGCCGGTGGTAATAGTCAGGCTGTCGGTCTCTATATTGCGTTGTGCAGAAACGGAGAGTTCCCCCACCTCATAGTGTGCGATGAAGACTCCATCGCCAGCACCGGTGAATACCAGCACGCGTACGGATCTATCGGCCTCAATGTCGTCCAGCAGGTGGAGAATCTCGCTGACTCCACCCGCAGTGAGTGTTTGTGTGGGTGGGTTGGAGAGTGTGCAGGTGACAATATGGCCGTTACGGGAGACGTTGAGGTAGCGATAGTTCATGTCAAGACACCTGGTGCCGATAATCGGCCGGTGTTGTCGAATTCCACCGTTGGAAGGCTCTTCGGGTATTCGATGCCCAGTGATTCGGTGATTCGTGTCTTCATTAGATATCCTCTCATTGTATTGGCGCCTCATCCCAAAACCCGCGCTCTTATAAAACGCAGCACTCGCTCAAAGACTCCTCTCTTGGCGGATGAAGGGTTTTTATCAGCAAACTGTATACGCGCATTACTTTTCATCATGCTGAGATACGCGGCGGGAAGGAAACGCTTCAGTCGCCAGATGGTTCTATCGCTAAAGCGAGTTCCTGCAAGTATATAGTGCTTGCCCTTGCGGGAATCGTCGTAAACAGTTGCCGCGACACTCTCTGCGGTAATGCCTGTTCCGGCATGGAGCCTGGCCGCTATTTTTGCAGCATCAGGATTGTCACCGCGCATACCCTTAGCCAGGTTGCTCTGAAAGAACGTAGGGCATACAACTGACACTTTTACCCCATAAGGATCGAGCTCACTCAGCAGCCCTTCCGAGAAGGCCACCATGCCTGCCTTGGAGACGTTATAGGCTGACATGCTCCCCATATGTAATAGCCCGGCCATAGAAGCTACATTGATAAGGAGCCCTTTGCTTTCTTTCAACAGGGGCACGCAGACATGGCAGCCTTTCACGGCCCCCATTAAATTGATGTCCACAGTCCACTGAAAGTCTTTTATCGAAAACGTATCAATATCGCCGCTCGCCCCCACCCCTGCGTTATTGACCAGGGCATCCAGCCCTTGCCAGCGCTCGGAAATTAGAGCGACCAATTCCTGCCATTGGGTATCACTGGTGATGTCCAGGTGCTGAAAAAAACAATCGTTGGCATACTCCTCGTTTAGATGGGTGGCAATCTTGATTCCCTCCTCATCCTGAATATCAGCAATACAAACGGACCAGCCTTCACTGGCATACTTCTTCGCCAGGGCCAGCCCCAGGCCACTTGCGGCTCCTGTAATAAGAATACGTTTCATCTAAAAGGCACTCCGATATTCGTCAAGGGATAGGCTGAACAATCGGAATTATTGCTACCCGCATTTTTGATGCGCGTCAGTTTACGCTTTAGTGGCGAACCCTGGTGTATCATTTACGGCCAAATCGAGATTGTCCGAATATGATTCTATAAAACTTTAGACGCTCAATATAATTGAGTCGCCAGCTTGCCCTAAGCAGTCTCAGACAAAAGTAGCCGAGATCATTCAAGATGAAATTTATCCAAGTCCTGAAGTTGTTGTCCAAACCGAAGTTGTTGTCCAAAATCAAGAACTCGAAAAGTTCGGACACCGGTAGCCCTTTTGTCAAAAGTTACAAAGACTTGATGGCAGGGGGTAGGCCGACGGCTGATTTTTACAATGCCGAAATGCTGAACCTGTTTTGGGAAACCACTCCGGAGGCGATTGCAACGTTGTTGCCGCCCCCACTAAAACCAGCTTCAAAACCTGTAGTGGCTGCGTTTATTGCATATTATCCCGAGACTAACTTCAGCGTTCCGTACCGCGAATCCTCTATTCTCATAAGAGCAAGCTATAAGGGCGAGGAAGGCTATTATTGTCTGTCCATGCCGGTAGACGATGATATGGCGATGGCGGGTGGCCGGGAAACTTGGGGCTACCCGAAGAAAATGGCAAATTTTTCGTTTTCTCGTGAAGGCGACACAGTGACCGGGTATACAGAACGCCACGGCATTAAATTCATGCAGGTTAAGGCCAAGCTGACGGGCAAGGTTAATAACGGCAATGCGGCCCTGGAAGAGATACTCGGGCTGGGCGTTAAACCTGACGGCGAATTTTCTGACAAGGTCTATCTGTTTAAACACTCTCACTCGCCGGTAAAAACTGGAATATTTGACTACCCCCCCTTGTTGGTCGAGGGACATACGCGCTTTAGGCCAAAGACGTTTACCTGGGCAGAGACCGAAATAGAACTTACACCGTCGGAGTATGATCCCTGGCAAGAAGTCCCGGTTGAGCGCATGCTGGGCGGCTTTTATACGGTTGGTGATAACTCGATGTTACACGGGCGCGTGCTGCAAAAAGTCAATGAACTTGAATTTCTCCCATATTCTTTCTTGAAGTATGAATTTGACCAAAACAGAACCTGATCACTAGTTGGTTTTTTTAACTCCAGGCAGCTTGTCGAAACTACAATATTCCTTTGATTGTACTTGTGTTGTTGCCGGAGGCTTTACTCAAGGCGATGCCTGTCGCCGATAATCGGCGGGCGTGGTCGAATTCCACCGTTGGAAGGCTCTATGGAAGTTGGTGGCTTCGGCGTAGTTCAGGAGGTCTGCTATTTCCACGACGCTGAGTGATGTGTTACGCAGATAGTTTTGGGCAAGGGTGTTCTTGATCTCATCGAAGATTGTCCGGAAATCTGTTCCCTCAGTCGCCAGGCGGCGCCTGAGGGTACGCTCGGTAACGTGTAGTTTTTCTGCTACTTCAGAGATACTGAGAAACATCCCGGCTGAATGAATGAGTAAACGGCGCACGATCGCGGCGGTTTCATCGACCTCTGTCATACCGTTAACTAATTCCTCGCACTGCTGGGTAAACAGAACGTTGGTCGTTGGGTCTCCGGTTCTTACCCGTTGGCATAACCACTGATCGGGCATAAATATCTGGGTGTGTTCCTGATCGAATTCCAGCGGCACTGACAAGCGCTCCTGGTAGGCGTCAAAGTGCGCTGGTCTGGGATAATTGAAATACGCTCTGACGCCTTCGTATGATCCACCGACCAATACTTCACTCATTCCACGCAATTGCGAAAAAACCGATTCGGTAACAAGCATCTGTTGGTAATTAGTGCCGGCCGTTTGCTCCAGACGAAGGATCAGCCCGTCGTCGTGGCCTATACGGAGCCAACTGGAAGAATCTAGAAACGTTTGCCCATAGCGAAGAAAGAACTCCAGGGAAGCACCTATGTTAGCGCAGCTCATGAGGGCGAAACCGTAGGTACCGTATGCAGCAAGATCTATATCTTCACCGATTCGAAGCGCTAACAGGGGGTCTCCCGACATTGTCACTGCTGTCTCAAGGATCTCATGCACGGAAGGAGGCGATTGCTCGCTGGCGGCGGAATCACGACCTAGAATAGCGGCTTCAATCAATTCAAGAGGGTCGATTCCGAGTCTTTCCATCCTGGCTCGAAAGGCCTTGACCGCGAACTCTCGCATAGGGTCATAGTTCATGGATTCTGCTCCTGGATGCCTGAGTTGTCACCGTCATGGAGTGCCCCTTGATGTTTTCATAAGCTTTCGAGCAATTAGAAGGACGATGATTGTAACCAGAATCAAAGTGAAAATTATACCGCTCGGGGTGTTCAAACTATTCTTAAGCTTGGCTTTGATACCGTTCCGTAGAATCTGAACTGGCTGATGATAGTTATGTGGCACCGGTATCACTCCGTTTACACTGGCGTAGGTTTCATATTCGGAAAGTAAGTCAAAAAATATGGCTGTCTCAACAGTTTCTAATCGTTCAGTTTCCCCTGGGTCTTGTGTGATGTTGTAGAGATGCCAACGGTTGTCGTTTGTGCCGCCTCGATTTAGGGTGATTTTATAGTCGCCTTTGATGAGAGCTGCGTTGCCGCCAATCTCATAGGCGATAACGTCTTCATGAGCATAAACAGAGTCTTCTGCTGCAGTGATGATAGGTAGCAGGTCTCTGCCTGTGTTGGCCTCGATTGTTCTGCCTTTGTATTGCGTGCCGGGGTGCTGGGTGCCTGCCAGTGCAAGAATCGTGGGCGCCAGATCTTTCACAAATGCTTTGCTGTGGCTGATACTCCCCCGGTGAGTGTCGGCAACCTGTGGGCCGCTTACAATCAGGGGTACGCGCATGCCGCCTTCGCCAGAATAAAATTTGTAGTGACCTAAAGGTGAAGCTGCCGCGCTGCCGAAACTGACCCCCAGCGTGTTGTAACTATAACGCTCGCCCAGTGTTTCGAAATCGCGGTTGTATCCCAGCAATTTAATCCAAAGCAGGGGCAAGTCTGCGGCTGCTGGACCGTTGTCGGAAGTGAATAGAATGATCGTGTTGTCGTATTGGCCGGAGTCTCTTAGGTATTGAATGAGACGGCCGATATGATGATCCATGGCATCGACCATGCCGGCGTATACGGCCATTCGCTTGTCATTGTAACGTTTCTCCTCCTCAGAGAGATCATCCCAGTCTGCTGTTGATGGCATCCGCTTCATGGGGGCGCTGGCGGGTAAAAGTCCCAGATCTTTAACGGCTTTCTGGCGATTTTTGCGCAGCGCATGCCAGCCATCTTTATAGCTTCCAATATATTTTTTGGTGAATGCTTTAGGGGCTTGCACGGGTATGTGTACCGCTTGAAACGACACATAAGAGAAAAAGGGCTTTCTGTTTGTTCTAGTGGTATGCAGATTGTTCTCCAGTTGCTCAATGGTTTTATCGACGATAAATTTGGAAGAATAAAAGTCTTCAGGCACGGAGAATTCCTTACCGTTTTCTAACCAGAGAGTTTTTTCATAGTGGGGAACGTAAGATTGCTGTGTCCAGTTGTCGCCTCCAGAAAAAGGCATGGTGACCGTTTGCTCGAAGCCACGGTTTATCGGCAGTAATGATTCGTCTGCATACCCCAGGTGCCATTTGCCGGCCAATGAGGTGTTGTATCCTGCATCCTTCAACAGAGTAGCGATAGTGACGACGTTGTGATTGAGTGTCCCGCGATAAAACGGTGAGTGGGCTTGCTCGGGTGTCAGCGCTTCACTGATATTGGCCACACCTGCTCGATGGCTATCAACGCCGGTTAATAGCATGGCACGAGTTGGGGCGCAGCTGGCCGTTGTATGAAAGTTACTGAAGCGCAGTCCGTTTCGTGCCAGATGATCCAAGTTGGGCGTGCTGATTTCACTGCCATATGAACCTATGTCTGAATAGCCTAAGTCGTCAGCAAGGATCAACAGAATATTGGGCCTACTATCTATGTCTGGTTCGGCAAGGGCGTAGCTTACACAGCACAAACTGCAGATCAGGGAAATAGCGCCACTGCATTGAGCAAGGTACGATCTAATTGACAAAATAATTGTTTTCCCCTGATGCGCTGTACCAGATAGGTGACGACCATGCGCGTTCCTGAATAGTCGCTGGCAGGTCTGAGCGAGGTTTTTCGCCGGCGCGGATGGCATCCCATGTAGACCAGCGACACACTGGATTCTCCAGTACGCGCACGTAATAAAATGCTTCTTGCCCGGGGGTAAAGTCAGGGTCTTGCCATAATGTTTTAAGCTCGCTCGCACCCACATTGACTGTTCTGGAGCAATCATCCAGGTTCACTTGCGCGCCGTTGTCCGGGCAACGACGGGTCTGTGGATCTACGCTCAGCCCATCGGAGCAGGCCACATCAAACACCTGTTCCTGGTGTTCACCGTTTTCAAGCCAGCCTTTGATAATTTGCACGCGTTGCAACTTGGCGGTATTTGGGTCGGCTGCAGCCCAGGTTAAAAATGTGGGTTGGCGGGCAGCGTCTGCCTGCAGGGTGGCACCCATGGTGACGCCGTTCTGGTAAGCAGTGCTAACTAAGTCGGGGCTGTTTAGTTCTGCTTTATCCAGATCATATCCCGCAAAAAATCGCACCTTCATTCGGGTGCCGCTGGTGGCGAATGTTTCCTTGCGGCGCAGTGCGTCGTAAATGGCTTCGCGGGTATTCTCTTCTGCCCATACGCCGGCAATGCCAGACGCACTCCAGAGTTTGTAGCCCGGGAAGTTCAGGTAGGTTTCTCCATCAACCTCTTCGGTCATGTCGGGTTGCCCAAGTTTAACCAAGGTGCCGTAGAAAAAGCTTGCGGGTACGGAGCCGCGTTTTTCAGCGGAGCCGTCCATTACGCCAACTTTGCCGAAATGATTATCCTCCGCCAGCGATGCAGCGGCTGTGTGCGTATCGCTGGAGCCGATGACGCCAAATTTGTAGGGGTTCGCGTTATGGGTTTCGGCGATGGCAAGGCCGCGTTGCAAGGCGTCACGCACATAACCACCTGGAGCAACGCTGGGTAATGCAGTGCCAACGCGCAGAGGGTAGATTTCGAAATTGCCCCACTCGTCATTGGGTGACAGTAGCGGGTGGGTGTCAGACGTACCTTTTGCCTGTGTGATTTCGACCAGGGGTTCGTTGCGTATGCGTTGTTCTGCGTAATTCTTATCAATCGTGTTCCCGGTGAAATCAGTAAAGGCGAACATCGCCCCGTTGGAACCATTGCTGTTGTGCGGAATCGCCAGGCTTTCTATGCCTTGCCCACGCAGCTTATCCATCCACTCCCAGAGTCCGGCGGGATCGATACTGTTTAAACGGGAGAAGGGCACAGCCGGCAAATGGTCTGTGCCACGGAAAATTACATTGCGATGAAGATTCCCGAGCTCGGCAGTGGAGGGGGTGTACTCATAGGCAGCAAAGGTAGTGAACCGGCCAGGACGGTAGGCTTCGTTGGCGGCCTCGACTGTATCGAACCACGCAGATTTGCTGACACTATCAATAACGTTACTGTCGAAGCTTCCATCAAGCAGGCTAGCGACGACGTCATTGCGAAAATTGTTGAAGATATGATTTCTTTTGACAAGATCGAACAGCCCACCATCGACCGAATCGTTGATATTGTGATAGGACTTCGATAATTCGTATTGTGAGAACTTAGTGTTGGTGTCTGCCGCTTCGTTTATTAGACCCAACATCATCCCGTGATCTGTTACGGCGTAAAAATCCAGCGGCTGTGCCAGTTGAACTTCAAAGCCACTGGGATGCGTGATCGGTTCTCCCTGAGCATAGCGGTAGGCATCTGCTGGTGTGGCAGTGGTGCCAAACGCCGATGCATCGAAGGACAATGTTGTATGCACATGCAGATCCCCGAAATAGGCATTGCGGTCCGGGTTGGTCGCAGGGCGGGCGCTACTGGGCCCTGATGAAGATAAGGTCGACGAGGGCGGCGAGGGAAATGAAATGATCTCCTCGTTGGCCGGAATAACAGCATTGGTCGTGCGGTAGTACTCTTGCGCTTCAAGTCGCTTTTGCGACTCAGCCTGGTCTCCCGAGCAAGCTGTGATTAACGCTATACCAGCTATCGCTCCACTTGTGCGAACTATTCGGCAAATCATTGTGTTGTCCATCTCGCCACTCAGGGTTATGTTCGTTGATCGAGCGCGCTATTTGCGGGCCAATATAGCAATCATCTTTTGCGCGGTTTCTAAACCGGAGTTTTGATTCTGCCCGGTGATAAAGCGCTGCTCTGCATCGATGGCCACGTGCGTCGCGAAAACATCCCGAAAGGCCGTTTGGCTTTCAAATACCGCACCAGCTTTACGCAGCTCCGTTTCTGGATGCAGTGGGGTAAGTTCAATGTCCAGCTCTTTGACCTGTTTGTCGGTGACGCCTGTCATGGCACGGCCGGCTATCAGTTTGTTGCCGTTAAGGTCTTTTACGTTGATAAAGCCCAAGGCACCGTGGCAGACAGAACCCATGAGTGGCTCTTTAGCGCCGTAATAGGCTTCACCTATTTTATCGGCCAACACTTCTGAATAACCCAAATCGTAAGCTGCACCCCAACCGCCGACAATAAAAATGGCGTCGTACTGGTTGAAATCGACGTCATCTATACGCAGGGAGTTTTCCACCTTGGCGAGTAGAATGGGGTCATCGAGGTAACGCTTGTCTTCAGGGCTGATCATGACACGGCCCAGGCCGCTGGGGTCCACTGGAATTTGACCGCCCTTAATGCTGGCGACATCAATCTGCATGCCGGCATCCAGGTAGCTGTAATAGGGGTGTGTCAACTCTGAAAGAGCGATACCGGTAGCTTTACCCGTTGTTTCTCCCGGAGCATTTAGCACCCCGTGACTGGTGGTTACTATGAGTGCGCGCGTGCCGGCAGGCAGTTGATGGGTTTCGCCTGTGTACTCCGGGTGTAAGCCAACCTTGTGCATGATGGTCGGTAGTGCAATGACAAATACTGCGATAGCGACAACGAACGCAGCCCCAACTTTAAGTATTGTGTTTTTCATGGTGTGGCCTCTGATGTCAACGAAATTCCAGTTCGCTGTATTTGTTACGGTTAAATTCCAGGCTGGCATAGTCTTTGGTGTAGCTGTCGTTATTCTTCCAGGGCTGTCGGTCACCGCTCTTGGGCATGATGTCGCGCGCTCGAAGCACGTAGCCTGCGTCAAAGTCCAGTAATGGCACCTCATTCATTTCATCGCTTGGAGTTGGAATGACGTGGCTATAGCCACCGCGTTTCATCTTCTTGAGTAGTCCGCAGACGTATTTGGCGATGAGATCGGTTTTCAGCGTATAGGAGGAATTTGTGTAACCCACGCTCATGGCTAAATTGGGTACGCCTTCGAGCATCATCCCACGGTAAACAAAGCGCTCTGTCGGATCGACTTCCTCACCGTCGATGCGGAAGGCAATATCGCCACCGAACTTCAGTTTCAGGCCGGTAGCTATGA
>Ga0102905_1000180_pt1 | contig 10259 bp, 6 predicted proteins | sample Colrivmeta1556B3_FD_84973 | JGI IMG/M metagenome (GOLD analysis project Ga0102905, IMG submission 84973) | Estuarine microbial communities from the Columbia River estuary - metaG 1556B-3 | ecosystem: Environmental > Aquatic > Marine > Intertidal zone > Estuary | place: USA: Columbia River Estuary...
CCATACACAGCTCCATAGTTGCCGTCAATCACAGCGAGATTTGTATCTATAAAGTTGCTTGCTCCTGCTGCAGAATTTCCGTTAATGTATGATGGGAAAGGGTTTGACACCAAATTCCATCTTCTACCAACATTGTTTAAACCATCATTATTAATAACATTAATACTTTGAGTTGTTGTTTGCATAGCACCAGTAAATGCTATGGTTGCACCATCTCCAGCATTCGTTGCCATAGAGTATCCTTGACCAGCCTCAAAACTTCCTATCTGTGATGCTGTTGCATATCTATTCCACTGTCCTGTTGCATTATCATACTGGCTAAAGGCGTAATTAGTTCCAAGAACTTTTATAACGTCAGATCCAGCTTCTCCATTTGCAGCTATAAAAGCTGAAATAGTCATACCGGCAGGGGCTCCTACTAAATCCCAACCACCACCAAGGGCGTTTGTATCATAAGAGTTTACATACCTATTATATACAATGTTTCCAATGGCTGTACCTGTTACAATTAATGAAGAGAAATCATCCTCGGTAGAGTTTAGGGTAACAGTTCCAGAATTTGTAAAATCTCCAGAAACTGTTAAAGAAGAAGTCTCGTCTATAGTTAAAGTATTTACTGCAGCTACAGTTACTGATTTAGCTGTAGCGTTTGTGCTGGAAGCTATTGAAGGCTCGTTGTTAAAAGTACCGTCAATTACAACAATATCACTGCTTGTAGGAATAACTCCCGTACTCCAATTTAATGTATTGTTCCAAGAAGTGTTTGCTACTCCAATCCAAGATATATAATTAGAATCTATAATGTTTACCGTATAGTCATGAATTTCTCCATAAGCAACGTCCCCACATGGATTTGTTGGGTCTCCAGAAGCGCTATTATCAAAAGATTTTAGCCTGAGTATGTGTGCCCCTAAAGTTGCATTTGTAGGAATTACCAAATCAAAATCTTCAAGTTGGTCTTCAATAGTGTATGCTTGATTAATTAATAATTCTGTACTTTCAAATACCCCATTATCATTAAAGTCAATCCATGCGCTAAGGTTTTGGGTTCCCCAATTCGTTTGTGCTTGTAAAAGATGCGTGTTTTCTCCAGAAGCTCTATCTAAATTTGTAGATAAATACGTTCTGTTGGCGTATCCAACAATTCCGGCGTCATTCTCTGTATTACATCCGGAACCACCATCATCCACATCAATACTTCCTAATATAAATCGTTTAATACCATCACTACTACATGCAGTTGAGTCAGATGTAGTTGCAGCTCCAGTACAATCCATATTTATGAGGTTTACACAAAATAAATCATTACTTGTGTCTTGATCTCCAAGTTGGTTAATGGTTACACAAATTGTATGTGTTCCAGTTACAGACACATCTGCAACTCCAGCTAGGGTTAGATCAATAACATCTCCGGCATTTAAAGGGCCAGGATAGTTTGCATTTATTGGTGTTCCTCCATCAATTGTAAAACTTATAGGTATGTTTGATTGGTCTTGCCCACCTATATTCTCTAATGTGAAGGTAATGTCTTCAGTACTTGTGAGCCCCACATTAGTTTGGGGGTCGATGATAGCAGTTACCGTTAAATCTATGCCAACAAGATTACTCACATTAGCGGTGAGGCAATCGTTAGTTGTCTCTTGATCACCAGATAAATTAGTACAAGCCTCTATAGTGTAGTCTTGGCCTATTGAAGATACATCTATGGTTTGGGTAAAGCTGTAACTTGTTGAGCTACCCCCAGAAATACTTCCAGTAAATACCTCAGAGGCTACAAGTGTGCCATCTAAACTAAGTTGTAGAGGAATATTTGATTGTGAATTTAAACCAGTATTAGCAATTGTTACTGTTACAGTTTGTGTACTACTAAGCCCAGCTCCAGAAACAGGATTGGTAATTGCAGTAATTGCTACATCATCATCATAATCTGTACCTAATTTAAAAGAGTAAACACGTACTTTTTTATCAGGAGCTCCAGAATACTCTGAGGTTACCCAGAATGTTAAATCATCGCTAGGATCTCTTACTCCTTGTCCGTAGTCTCCATACCTGTCATTGGTTGTCACTGTTGATCCAGCTATTACTAAATCTTCTGCAACGGTCATAGTCCCTAGAGGGTCACTAGCCATTCTTCCTGTGTAGTAAAGAGAAGGGTATGTGGCAGCTCCTGTTTTAGTGTATCCAAGGCCAATATTCCCTTGTTTATCCATAGCAATACAGCCCATAAACACTGAATCATTACCCGTTGGATCTGTAAAGGTTCCTTCTTGATATACGCTCCACGATCCGCCATTGTTTGTGCTTCTGAGTTCTACCCACCTAATACCTGAAATTTGAGAGCCATTTGTTATTTCTACAACCCAGTTTAATAAAATAGATTCATAGGTGTCAAATTTATACCAGTGGCTCATATTCATTACAGCACCAACAATGGCGTCTATACGTTGTGATGTTCCTGGTTGCTGTAAATTTGCAAACCCACCAGCAATTGCAGCATCAAACGCGGCTGTTGGTATTTCTATCTTTCCTGAAATAGAAGAAGAATTAATATCACTCCAATCCATATCAATATTCCACATACCAATGTGGTCTGAGCTTACTCCAGAGAATGCATCATCTTGGTAATACACTATTTTAATATCTCCCGTTGCTGCTCCAGCCGCCTCGCTATGCACTGGTATTGGTGCCGCAAACCCTGAAGCTCCTAAACTTGCTGGAGAAAAACCAGCAATTTCTGCAGAGGAGTCTCCGGCTAGCATTTTTGTTCTGTTAAAAGTATATACTTTTTGAGCACCTGTAAAGTTTCCAGCTGTAACATAAGAGTCTCCCCATACACCGTAGTGGGGATAATCATTTCCTGCTCCTAATTCATATTCATATATGTAGTAGGATCCTGTTGGGTCTGGGGTAGTTGATATACCTATTAAAAATACATCATCACTTAAAGAAGCATTCCCTGATAATTGAAACTGAGAAATAAACCATCTATCTGCTTCTCTATCATACATTACAACTGGATCACCTGCATTGTCTGCGTGATTGGGTCCAGATAATGGTTGGTTTAATGGTTTTGGAAATGAAGGAGCGATAGTTCCATTTTTATCATACACAGCCCATACACCATTTTCCATAGTTACAATGTGGTTTGGCCCCACTGCCATTGAGGGGTCTGGAGGGCTTACATTAGCACCAATACCTTCAAAAGAAGTAAGAGGGGCTCTTGTTTGGGTCTCATGTAACGCCTGGTATGAATTATATAAGAGGGGGTCTGTTTGTGTACTGCTTTTGCCCGCAGATTTTAAGTGATTGAGTTTTCTTGTTCTCTTGTCACTCATAGTAGCCGATGTGTTGTGACCATCTTTTGGGACTATAAAACCATCAAAGGTTGAAAGGTCATCACAAATAGGCATGTCTCTAACAGGTTGTGAGACATGAAAGCTTTTTGGCGTTAAAATTAATGTGGGTGAGCTATCAGTGTTAGATATTTGTGTAGTTAACTGTTGAGCAGTTATTGTTAAACTGCAAATTAGAAAAGACATAAAGAAAAACGTTTTTTTACCTATCATAGTTTTTTGTTTAACGAATGTGCTCATTGTTTTAAGCAATGATTAAAAATACATCTTTTTTTCAAAGTACTATGTTAAATAATAGCCTAAAAATGAATTGGTTATATTGATTAATTCATTGATTATAAAACACAAAAAAACCCGAAGCCTAGCTCCGGGTTTTTAAAATATAGTTTAGTTACAAATTAGAACTTGTAAACCATTCCAAAGTTGATATCAGATAAATCTACGTTTAATCCGAAAGATGTATCTGCCTCAGCACCATCTATATCTAGCTCAGAGCTGTTGTAGCTTAATGCTGCTACAGTTGCAACTAATCCAAAAGAATCAGATACCCAGTAGTTAATTGCTGGAGCAACTGCAAAAGAGATACCTGTAGCTGTTACATCATCAACACCTGTTGCTGATGCTGTAGCTGTACCATATCCAAGACCAACTCCTACAGATAGAGAAAATTTCTCACCTGGAGTCATAAACCATCTTGCTCCTACATTTAAACCTACTGTACTTACTTCACTGTCATCTGCTGCAGTAGCACCTCCAAATGATAATCCTGCCTCTAAAGCAATATTATCACTCATCATGTATCCAACTGCTGGAGAGAAGTTAAAATCACTAGAATCTGCATCTCCAGAAGATGCACTGTTGAATCCTACAGTACCTGTCATGTAGATATCAGATTTTGCAAATCCACTAGAATCATCTTGTGCATTTACACTTGTCATTGCGAACGCTGCAAATGCAGCAAATAGTAATACTTTTTTCATAATATTAAAGTTTGGTTAATTAATATGGGTCAAATCTAATAACTTTATTCTAAAAAACAAGCTTTTAATCGATGTTTTTACACGTTTTGCCGTAAAACGGGGCTTCACGAGGCTATATTTTTTATAAATAAGTGCTTTTTTTTATGCTTTTTAACCCATTTTATTGCTTTTTATATGATAAATTAATAAAAAACCCCATGTATTTTTGATACATGGGGTTAAAAATCAATAAAAAATGAGATTTATTTAATCATTTCATAGCTTCTATTTATAAAAGCCGTCATGTCCTCACCTTTTAATAGTCCTTTACTTAGTTTGGCTAAATCTAGGGCTTGGTTTACTAGGCGCTCCTTTTTCTTGGCAGTCTTGGTATTTAAAATCTCTGTTACCAGCTCGTGGTTGGTGTTCACAATTAAATTATACATATCTGGCATGTTACCCATACCAAACATGCCACCACCGCCACCATTTTGTTGCATCTCCTTCATGCGGCGCATAAATTCTGGCTCAGTGATAATAAAAGGATTAGACTTGCTGTCCATGGCTTCTAGCTGTACAGAGAATTTCTCTGCAGGGATCGTCTGGGTTAAAAAGGTTTTTAGGGTTTCTTTCTCCTGGTCAGAAAGTTTAGAGATAGCCTCTTCATCTTTTTTAATTAGATTATCTATATGATCACCATCTACTCGTGCAAAAGAAATTTTCTCTTGAGAGGTTTCCATTTTCTGAATAAGGTGAGATATAATAGGAGAGTCTAAAAGCAGTACTTCATAGCCCTTATCTTTTGCAGCGGCAATATAAGAGTGTTGCTCCTCTTTATTACTAGCATACAATAAAACTAGTTTGTCATCCTTGTCTGTTTGTGCTGCAGCTAATTTTTCTTTAAGTTCTGCAAAGGTGTGATAGTTTCCATCTACCGTCGGGTACAACATAAAGTCTTGGGCTTTGTCAAAGAATTTATCTTCGGTTAGCATACCATACTCAATCACTATTTTAATGTCATCCCACTTAGCGTTAAACTCCTCACGGTTGTCATTAAACAAGCTCTTTAATTTGTCACCTACCTTACGGGTAATGTAACTTGAGATTTTCTTTACAGCACCATCTGCTTGCAAATAACTACGAGAAACATTTAAAGGAATATCTGGCGAATCTATCACACCACGAAGCATGGTCAAGAATTCTGGTACAATACCCTCTACATTATCTGTAACAAACACCTGGTTTTGGTATAACTGTATTTTATCTTTTTGGATCTGCATATCCTTGTTCATCTTCGGGAAATATAAAATTCCAGTAAGGTTAAAAGGATAGTCAACATTTAAGTGTATGTTAAAGAGTGGCTCCTCAAATTGCATAGGATACAACTCTCTGTAAAAACCAGAGTAGTCTTCATCCTTTAATTCACTTGGCTGCTTTGTCCAAGCTGGGCTTGGGTTATTGATGATGTTGTCAACCTCTTTGGTAGGTGCAGCATCTTCTTCTTTAGCATCTTCTGGCTTTGGAAGGGTTTCTGTCTTCATTCCAAATTTAATTGGAATAGGCATAAACTTATTATACTTAGTTAAAAGCTCAGTAATTTTAGCATCTTCTAAAAATGCTACCTCTTCCTCGCTTATGTGAAGTATAATCTCAGTACCTCTGTCTGTTTTTGTTCCCTCAACCAAAGTGTAGTTAGGAGATCCATCACAACTCCAATGTGCTGCGGGTTCATCTTTATAACTCTTTGTGATAATTTCTACATTATCTGCTACCATAAAGGCAGAATAGAAACCAAGGCCAAAATGCCCAATGATTCCAGCATCTTCTCCTTTTTTGTCTTTATACTTTTCTATAAACTCCTCTGCGCCAGAGAATGCAATTTGATTGATGTATTTCTCTACCTCATCTTTTGTCATACCAACACCTTGATCGGTGATATGCAATTTTTTACCTTCCTTATCTATTTTGATTTCAATAAAAGGATTGCCGTATTCTATTTTAGCTTCTCCAATATTTGTTAGGTGTTTAAGTTTTAAGGTTGCATCTGTAGCATTACTTATTAGCTCACGTAAAAAGATTTCGTGATCACTGTATAAAAACTTTTTTATAAGCGGGAAAATATTTTCTACCGATACATTGATAGTTCCTGTACTCATGTTCGTATAATTTATTGAATTATGATTTAATTTCTTCGGAAATATTACATTCCAAATAATTATAGTCAAAGAAAATACCACGTTTGATTTTATGACAGGTTGTCATTTGTTTTATTTTTAACACAACATTGTGTTTAACCAATATTTAAATTGATTGAACGTTTTGTATTTTTACACAAGAAAAATACATTTAGTTATGGCTACAAAAAAAACGACTAACACCGCTGCAAAGAAGACCTCAGGTAAAACCAAAGAAATTACTAAAGATGTAATTGTATCTGCCTATATGGAGTATGTATTGATGCATGAGAAAACCCCTAAAAGCGTCTATAAGTTTGCCAAGGAGCATGCCATGACAGAAGCAGAGTTTTATAAATTTTTTGGAAGCTTTGAAAACCTGCAGCAAGGTATCTGGACTGCGTTTTTTGACAATGCGATGCAACTAGGGCAAAAAAACCCTGAGTATGCAACCTTTAGTAATCAAGAAAAAATGCTGACTTTTTTCTTCACCTTCTTTGAACTCTTAACAGCCAATAGAAGTTATGTCATGTTTGCTTTGAAACAGCATGGGGATATGATGAAGAATCTATCCCAGTTAAAATCCTTGAGATCACACATTAAAGAGTTTGCAGCTACTTTGATTGATCAAAAAAACGAAGAGAAATCTTTTAAAATTTTAAAACAGCCTGTTTCTGTATTTAGTGAAGGAGCCTGGTTACAGACGCTGTTTATTATGAAATACTGGATGGAAGACAACTCTGCCTCTTTCGAGAAAACTGATGTTGTTATAGAGAAATCAGTACGTGCCATTTTTGATGTTTTTGAGACGACTCCTTTAGAGAGTATTCTAGATTTTGGAAAGTTTTTATGGAAAGAAAAAATGAATTAAACGCATGTTTTTTATTTTCTAAAATTTCAGAGTAAACCACATTAAATATTTGGGTTCCAAATAGCCTCAAAAAAACCTACGCCCCCCCATGAAAACAATAGATAGTATACCTACGGGTAAAATATCACGAGCAACAAGACTAGTGAGAACAGGTGTTAAAGTTGGTATCAATCAACTTAAATACTACGGAGACACGCTAGTTGATCCTCAAAATGCCAAAGAGAAACTTAATCAAAACAATGCCAGCGATATCTATGATGGTTTAAAAAACTTGAAAGGCTCTGCTTTGAAAGTTGCCCAGATGCTAAGTATGGAAAAAAATATTTTGCCCAAGGCATATGTAGAACAATTTTCACTGGCACAATTTTCTGTACCACCGCTTTCGGCTCCTCTGGTAAGAAAAACATTTTTTAAATATTTTGGCAAACATCCAGAAGATCTCTTTGATACCTTTAACTCAAAATCTATCGCTGCCGCTAGTATTGGACAAGTTCACCAGGCCTCAAAGGATGGCAAAAAATTAGCCATTAAAATTCAATACCCAGGAATTGCAGATAGTATTAGCAGTGATTTGGCCATGGTAAAACCAGTTGCTATAAAGATGTTTAATATAAAAGGTAAAGACAGTGATAAGTACTTTGAAGAAGTTGAACAAAAGCTTCTCGAAGAAACCAATTATATCCTTGAGGTTAAACAAAGCCAGCAAATGGTTGCAGATTGTAAGCATATTGAGCATCTAATCTTTCCAGACTACTACCCAAATTTCTCAAACCACCGTATTATTGCTATGGATTGGATTGATGGTGAACATTTAAGCGAATTCACCAAAGTAAACACAAATAAAGTATTGTCAGACAAACTAGGGCAAGCCCTTTGGGATTTTTACATGTACCAAATGCATGAATTAAAAAGAGTGCATGCAGATCCTCACCCAGGAAACTTTTTGGTAACTCCAAAGGGGGAGTTAGTAGCCATAGATTTTGGTTGCATAAAGGTAATTCCTGATTCCTTTTATATTCCTTATTTTGAGTTAGCAATTCCAGAAAACATTAATAATCCAAAGATATTTACAAAAAAATTATATGAATTAGAAATTCTAACCCCTACAGATACTCCTGAAGAAATTGAGTTTTTCTCTACCCTGTTTCATGAAATGCTAAGCCTATTTACCCAGCCTATGCACAAAGAAACCTTTGATTTTAGTGATGAAGCCTTTTTCAGTAAAGTGGCAGATCTAAGTGAAAAGTATTCAAAAGACACTCAGTTACGTAAAATGAACGGTAATAGAGGATCCAAACATTTTCTATACATTAATAGAACCTTTTTTGGTCTGTATAATTTAATGAATGATCTAGGGGCCAAAGTGCTTGTAAATAATTACAAAACCCTAAAAAAGTAAAATTGTTTAATTTTTTAGAGAAAAAGTTAAACAATATATATATCTTGTACTTAATTATAATAGATGGTAGTTTTAACTACTATTTTATTGGTTAGGTTGTTTAAAAAAGGGAGGCTGGTTGCCTTCCTTTTTGTTTTATTCTAATAAATCTGGTCTCCTATTTTGAGTGTTTTTATAGGCCTGATCCTCCCTCCATTTTTCAATGTTAGCACCGTGACCACTTAAAAGCACATCTGGCACCTTCCAACCTTTATACTCTGCAGGTCTAGTGTAGGTCGGTGGCGCTAATAAACCGTCTTGAAAGCTGTCTGTAAGTGCGCTTGTTTCATTGCCTAAAACTCCAGGTATTAATCTTATAACAGAGTCACAAACAATCGCTGCTGCTAACTCACCGCCACTTAGTACATAATCCCCAACAGAGATTTCTCTGGTTATAAAATGATCACGAACCCGTTGGTCAACTCCTTTGTAATGACCACATAAAATAATAATATTTCCTTTAAGAGATAATTGGTTTGAGATACCTTGATCTAGTGTTTGGCCCTCTGGTGTCATATAAATTACCTCATCATAAGTTCTCTCTGCTTTTAAGCCACTGATGCATTTGTCTATGGGTTCTATCATCATCACCATGCCAGCGCCTCCTCCAAATTGATAGTCATCAATTTGGTTATAGCTATTGGTTGCAAAGTCTCTTAGGTTGTGCAAATGCACCTCTACCAATCCTTTTTCTATGGCGCGTTTTAAGATAGAGGCCTCAAAAGGACTTTTTAGTAATTCTGGTAATACGGTAATAATATCGATACGCATAGCCATGGTGTTTTAACTTGTTTATTGATCACTTGATATAGTGCAAAGAAAGTTTAAAAAGGCTTTTTTCCTTTTTGTTTGTTTCTTTGATTGAAATTTTTATCTCCTTTAGTTCTTGCCTTTTTGTACTTTAATTTTATGGTTCTTTTGTAGGAGCCTCCTTGGTTGGTTTGGCTGTTTTTCTCACTCTTTTCATGAAAACTTGTGCCACCCTGCTCAAATTGTTGCTTGTGAGGGTTTTCTCTCTCTAGAGTTACAGGTTGCTCTTCTAGGGTTAATTTGGTAGAAATTTCAACTTCTTTTGCAATATCTATTTTTTCAATAGTCATGCCCATAAGGGTTTCTATATCCTCTCTAAAGGCTTGTTCTTTTTCTGTGGTAAGCAGTATTGCGGTACCTTGTGCCTGTGCACGACCTGTTCTTCCAATACGATGCATGTAATTTTCTGGGAACCTTGGGGTGTCTACATTTATAACATGACTTACAAGATCTAAATCTAAACCACGTGCCATGATATCTGTAGTGACTAAAATGCGAGTTGTGTTGGCATTAAAGTTTTCTATGGACCGAATACGATAGTTCTGTGTTTTGTTGGAGTGTATAACAGCAACATCATCTTTAAAGGTTTTTTATAATAGTTCATACCATAAATCTGCTCTTTTTTTATTAGGAACAATTACCAGTGTTTTTGTA
>Ga0102905_1000199_pt1 | contig 9895 bp, 1 predicted proteins | sample Colrivmeta1556B3_FD_84973 | JGI IMG/M metagenome (GOLD analysis project Ga0102905, IMG submission 84973) | Estuarine microbial communities from the Columbia River estuary - metaG 1556B-3 | ecosystem: Environmental > Aquatic > Marine > Intertidal zone > Estuary | place: USA: Columbia River Estuary...
GATGCCATTATCCGTTTGGAGACCCACAAATCATGGGCAGGTTGTACGGTAACCTTTTCAGAGAGATGCGTGTGCCAGCTTTTGACAAATAACCCATATTTATACCCCTACCTGGTACTAAGACCTGTGCTGACAAAGGCTGTCAGTACCCAAGCACTTCCATGACGTCACTGACGACTTCTGACGTCATGACGTCGCGAGTACTGCCGTTCCCGGCGCTCTTGGGGCTTTCAACGATGAACCCTATAGTGGTTAATGTATGAAATCACCGCTAACGCACCGATGTACATGCTAACATATAGCGGTAGCAGTATTTTCGCCACATTACCCCCTACTTGAGAACGTTATTCAACCAATAACGGCACTCAAAAATTTTGACTCCCTGACAAAAATTTTTTGAAACGACGAAAACTACGTCACACCCACCAAAATTACCCTTTTTTGAGGACAGGTACCCCAACCTGAAAGAAAAATATTAATATTAATATAATCCTACCTACTCTAAGGTAACCCTTGGCCACTGGTGTTTACAAAAGAAAATACCTATATACAATTTCTTTTTTACAAGAGGTACTTACTCTCATACTCACACATTCATACCTCTTTACACCCACGTCTTTATGACGCTCTTGCATCAATACACGCACAAAGTTGTTGTACTACACCTTCTTGTCAGACACCCATCTTTTTATTCATTACCATACATCATCACATTCATGTCTTCTCAGGTAGATGAATCAATCACAAGAATCACACATTTTAGCAGTACCTTCAATAAACAACTTTCATAATATAAATCATGAATCAATTTCACACTTTATAATTCATAATCTTACGACTCTGGTCATCTTTAGAATCCACCTTACTACTTTACATTTACTTGGAAAAACAAACTGTGTTAACCCGATAACCACAAATTCCCACGTAAACTTTTAGAAACCAACCCTTTGGCTCCCACATTAACTACGACAGCAGAAGTTAGATAACATTACTTCGTAACCCTCTCACGGCCCTTCAACGTTTAACCTTCCATAAGGAATACCTAACTTAAGCACCACTTCAGTTCATATACCAATACCATGTGTAAACCCCTGACTCTTGGACGAAACTCACGTCAGTTTTTCCCAGCCTATAGCTAATTGTGTCACCAGTCATGCACACAGACACTAGGCTAGCCTTCCCATGTTACCAAAACACACGTGTTTACTTAAACACTTGGCTATGGACGCCTCCCTTGCTCCACACTCACAACTTACCATAAGTTATCCGGCCCTATTAAGTCACCAACGTGACATTGTGCCAACAGCATACAAAAAGACACTGTGTTACCAAAACACCTGTGTTACCAAAACACAGCAGTGGGCGAAACTCACCTTGATTACCCCACATGAAAAACTCCTAGTTTCTCCAGTCATCGTTACCAACATGTACCGTATAGATTTCACCTGCATGCACGGTTCTCAATGATCATTTCCCTCTTACGGATCCACGACCCAGATTCACTCATCCACAATAGTCATCCTTCCGCTGATCCACTGTTTTCACCGTCGTCATCAGATTACTACGTCCCATGGTTCGTACATAAATGTGCAAGATCTAGATTATTACATATGACACTATTTCCCTTCAGCCCATATTCATCTTCTTGCCAACATTAATGTACTACTAATAATTCCCTGCTCTAAAGAAAAAAGATTTACGACTTATACCTACAAACATGTTACAATAAATCAACTTTTCTACTTTAAAACGCAATTATTCAAGGCCTCATATATGTTTGTTTACAACTCCATTTTTAAACAACATTTAACATATAATACCGCCTTTATGACACAACCGCATTGTATCATCATTATGCTCCTTTATAGTGCACTAATTTCTATTTGAGCATAACACATACATATATACACATATATATTACATTACAATTGCTACGCTTCACTTTATAACATACCTCCCTATTACTCCCTTGGTGCACCTCCTTCTCTAAGGTCACCGGTGTCGACCAAGTGTGCCGACACATCTCCATTTCTTTCCTCGCCTGATTCCACCTCCTCTTCTGGCTTTATCTCAGGGTCTAGACGACTTAAAAAGTCTGCGAAATGATTATCCTCACCTTTTATGCTTCTAATCCTAATGTCAAAGGATTGTAGGAACATACACCATCTTGACACTCTGTTATTTGCATAACGAGTCTTGTTCATGTTCACCAACGGTTGGTGATCAGTCTCCAGAACAAACGGTCTCCCATAAAGATACATCTGGAACTTCTTGACAGCCCACACTATAGCCAAGCCCTCTCGCTCAAGTGTGGAGTATCTTCTTTCTGCGTCGTTGAGTTTCTTACTAGCATAAGCAACGGGAAACAAATTACCTTCATGTTCCTGAAGCAACACCGCTCCTAAACCTCGGTTTGACGCATCAGTACGTAACACAAACTCTTGTTCTAGCTTCGGTAAGCGTAAAACAGGCTTACTTAAAATTACCTCTTTGAGTTTTTGGAAACTTCGAAGTTGTTCTTCATTCAGTACCAACTTGTTGGGACAATTCTTCCTAGTGGCATCTGTTAGTGGAGAGCTAATACTTGCATAACTAGGTACGAAAGACTGGTAAAAACCTACCATACCCAAAAATGACCGGATTTCCTTCTTAGAAGTTGGTGGTAGGGCCTCGAGAATTTTCTTCACGTTGGCTTCTTGCATCGTAAGAACCCCATCCGACACTCCTTTACCTAAGAAATCAATGCTCTTACTACCAAACACACACTTACTTGGTCTTATAGTAAATCCTAATCCTTTCAGAACGCGTAACACCTCTCGAGTCACCGCGACCAACTCTTCCCAAGTCTTAGCTTTTACTACAATGTCGTCCACATAGAAATCAACTTTCTCACGAGAACTCACCGTAACAACTTTACCATCTTCCTTCTGGTAACTCACAGGCCTCAGTGCGTTAAAGCCAGTTCTTAAACACCTGATTAACGTGGCTCCAGAGTTGACCATTCCAAATGGCATTTTCAAATACTCATAGTGACCATCTGGAGTAACAAACGCCGTCTTAGGGATATCTTCTTTCTTCACTGGGATTTGCCAATATCCTTTAGCTAAATCTATCGAAACAAAGAGCTTACTGTCACCCATCCCTGCAAAAATATCTTCGGCCTTCATTACTGGTTCAGGGTCAAATATGCACTTACGGTTAACTTTCCTGAAATCAATACACACGCGGTTGCTACCGTCTTTCTTTCTTACCATTACAGTAGGGGATGCAAAAGGAGATTTGCTTTCTCTTATCACTCCCAAACGTAACATCTCATCTACTTCTTTGTTGAGGGCTTCACGTATTGAATATGGGATTGGATACGGTTTTGACTTAACTGGGGAGTTCTCTATTAGCTCAATGGAGTGCTCTCCACAATTAACCGTACCAGGCACATCAGTAAACATATCACGATATTCATATATGACAGATCTTATTTCACTTTCTTGTTTTTTAGATAAATCATTACCTACCTTGACATCATGATAATTTTCCTGTGCTTTCACTGGCATGAATTCAATGAGATCCTCCTCGTTAAAATCAACACACTCATCAACATGGCTTGCCAGACCATAATGAATGTTGTCTTCCTCTTCAATAACTGGTGAAACAACTGTGTCAATATCTACAAAAATACTAGCAGCAGAGATCACAGAGTCATGACTATTCAACATGTCTTTTTCACGATCATGGTACATTTTTAACATATTGACATGAAACACTTTCAATTTTCCCCGCACTAATATTCTATAGTTATGTTTAGCAGTCTTCTCGACCACTTCATATGGGCCTTTCCAACTAACCAATAACTTGCTATTATCAGTTGGCAACAGTAAAAGAACTTTATCACCGGCTTTAAAAGACCTATTTCTACTTTTAAGATCAAAATACTTTTTATTAGCCTCTTGAGATTTCAAAAGTTCTTCTTGGGCCACTTCCATCGTCTTCTCCATTCGATTCTGAAGATCAAAAACATATTGATATGTATTTTTAACTTCATCATCAATACAATCATCAGTCCACAATTCCTTCAAGATTTGCATGGGTCCACGTACTTCACGACCATACATCAGTTCAAATGGTGAGAAACCTGTACTTCTTTGAGGTACCTCACGATAAGCAAACAACAAAGCATTAATATACCTATCCCAATCTTTTGGACGCTCAGAGCACATTCTTTGTAGCATCTTCTTCAAAGTACCATTAAAGCGTTCAACCAATCCATTACACTGAGGATGATACGGAGATGAGCGCATAGCATTAACACCTAAAAGTTTGTTAACTTGTTTCATGACTTCGCTCATGAACTGAGTACCTTGATCACTTAAGATCTCGGTCGGAACACCCAATCTGGAATAAATATTAACCAATGCCTCAGCTACATCGTGGGCTGTAATAAATTTCATTGGCACAGCTTCTGGGTAACGAGTAGCATAATCTACAAGGGTTAAAATATATCTATAGCCATTGTCTGACACTGGAAACAAAGGGCCAACTAGGTCAACGGCCACTCGTTTAAACGGTGTATCAATAATTGGCATTTTCTGTAGGTCTCCTTTTGAGACTTTCCCTTTAGGAACTGTCTTTTGACATATATCACATGATCTACAAAACCTAGTCACATCTGCAGTTATACCTGGCCAGAAAAAACATGACATGATTTTATCACAAGTTTTTCCTACAGACATATGTCCACCTAAAATACTTTCATGAGCTACTTTCATAACTTCTTTTCTCAATTTTTGTGGAACAATCAACTGCTCGATAGTAGTATTAAAATTCACATGAGGATTTTGAAACTGTCTATATAGCAATTTATTCTTGAAATGAAATGAAACTTTACTCTCACCTTTCTCCTTTGGTTCTGGTAACCGTTTGAAATATGAGGATAAGGTTGAATCTGCCCTTTGAAGTTTCACCATCTCTTCATGGGTTACACTAACACCTATGCTATCAGCAACAATGAGTTTATCGGGTCCATGTTGGTCACGAAGTTGTTGAGCACGTGTAATAACAGCACCAATAGCCTCATTTTCACCCGACATATCAAACTCACTATCTATTAAATCAAAATCACATGGATTACAACTGACACTTTGACTCCTATTATCTTCGGAATCTATAGGGACTTTTGATGCTTGAAACTCATCAAAACGAGTAATAACATTATGTATCATTTCACTACACTTGTTAAAGTTACACTCAAATGATTCTACAATAGCATCCGTCTTTACAGCATTTTCTCGGACTGCATCCTTCAGCTCTGCTAACTGTGTTTGTAAATCTACAAGACAAGAGTTAGATAATTCTACAGGGTGAAGCGCAAAGTTTGGGTCTGGTTCCTCAGACTTCTTGACTCCGGCTAAGTTTCCTAAAACTAAATCACATATAGGATTCTCTAGACACATAGCCTCGATTTGACCAGTATACCAAGGGGTGTGGACATTAATCGACACTAAAGGTACACATATGGTAGAAGAGTCAATCATTTTGAGGGAACAACTTCTCCCAATATACTGTGTGGGGTTAACATGTTTCCTAGCAACAACAGCGGTAGTACACCCTGAATCTCTCATGCACGGGACTTCATGATCACCTACAAGAGATTGTAAAACATGAAGATTATGGGGTAACTTGTTTTCTATTTGGACCTGAGTTGCAGAAATTTGAGGCAATAGAGACTCCTCCAGCCTTTGAACACGATCCATAAGGCAAGCAAGTCCAACTTGAGACCCGCCATCGTTTCCACAATGATTCTCAGCTGCTGACGCTACTTTGGAATTTTTAGGACAGTTATTTATTCGATGACCTAATTCATTACAATTAAAACATCGTATAAACGCATCTTTCTTGGGGCAATTCTTAGTAACATGACCACTACGTTTACAATTAAGGCACATTAAATCACGATTAGTTTTAAAGCTGCTCTTGTCTTTGTTCCTTTTTCCTCCATTGGAAGACTTCTTAGACTTATCATTATGTTCAACAATGAGAGCATCTTTATGGTACTCATGATACCTTTCTGCCAATTTGGTAGTATTTGCAAGGTTACTTACTTCATGTTCTCCTAAGAAAGTATTCAGTCCTTCACTTGCTGAGTGGCTGAACTGGTGGCGAATGATGACCTCTCTCATGATTTTAGCATCTTCTGCGGCCTTATGATATTCCATCCACCTATCAAAATACTCAGAAATTCGTGCGACAAACTGTGTGACAGATTCATCTTTCTTGCATCTGGAATTGAAAAATCTAGATCTATAACTGGCCTCGCTAATTTTATAATGCTTCAACAGTTCCTGTTTAATGGCACTGAAGTTTTTCTGCTGTCCTGGAGCAAGGGCATGATAAATATCTAGGGGGACACCAACTAAGTAACATGAGAAAGCGTTGGCTTTCTCCACTTCATCCCACGTAGTAGTACTAGCGTAGTTTTCAAACCTAGCAATATATGAATCAATCCTATCACGGCTTTCATCAAACCTATCCATTTTTGGCATTGGGCTTTTATGAATACGATGAGCGTTAACAGATAAGTTCAGGGCATCATGACTTTCAACAAAAGACATCTCAGGATGACCTTCAGCTTGTGCTAACAACTTTTGTTTTGCTTCTATTAGCTTAATCTCTAATTCCCTACCTGCAGTTCTTTCGTTCCTTTCCATTACGTCCTTGTGATGTTTCAGACCCTTCTCTATTTCACCCAGGATGTATGCTTCCAATTCACCTTCCTTTTTGCCCAACCTTTGCCCAGCTCCATCAGCTTCTTCCCGGAGCTTTGCCTTGATAGCCGTCAATTCTTCAAGTGCCTCCATTTTGTCACAATCGGTAAAAAATACTGGAGAATAAACTAAATAAAGGCAGTTATGTTACATGCAACACAATTTTTCACAATTTCTAAATCCTGTATACGGTAATGTATCCAAAGAATAAAACATATATTGGTGGTTTTAATCTAGTCTAATAATAAATACATATTGTAACTATTAATATTATATCAATCATCAGGTACAACTTAGATATCACACAACTAAGTTTTAACTTTTTAAATTCTCTGTGCTAAAAAGTTTTACCAAAAAAAAACACACCAGTGGGGGTTTCCTTAAACACTGCAAATGGGTTTACATGTAAACATACCCTCCAACCATGAACAGCGTGACACTAGCCACAAGCTTTATCTAGTACTGGACCACGGTACGACTTGTGCGACCTATATAGTTAGATCCTACTTAAGAGTCCTAGGGTAACGAGTAATATGTATGTCTCACACTCTCCTAATATGTGAGGGAAGCTTAGTAGCCGCTCTTAACAATCTAATTACAATTGAAGTACCCTAACAACAATAGTACATTAGAGTTAAAGCATTAGTGCAATAACCACACACCTATGGTTAGAAATTCATGCATGCAAAAATTAACAATGTTTTTCTCTACCCATACCAACAAAGTAATCATGCAAACATATAGTTAAACAGTGACCTAGTACACAATAATCAATCAGTATGAAGCATCCACAGTGACCTAGCAACCAGCTGACACTTGACATCTCCCAAGCATGCTAACACTAAAGAAAACTTGAGTACAAGCCCTGAATAACACACTCCCTTCTCAAAGCAACGGTTCTACAATTCTACAAAAGAAATTACGCGCGGAAGCGTACAAAACACTACAAGCACACAAACAACCTGTAAACAAAGCAGTAACAAGACTGACCAGCGCCCAAAGTAACACCATATAGCGAACACATCATAAGTTCCCATCCACAAGTGATACTGCTGCATCCACGCTTGAACTGTTGGGTTTTGTACTGAAAGAGAATTTGTTTTGTTGTTGAATTAATTGAGTCGCTCTTTATATAAAGCATAGTTCAGAAGGCAGTCGCCATTAGTCCCTGGCGAGCTCGCCACTGTAAGAGAATACCCGAACCTTGGCCCCATGGAGTTATCCAATCTTGGATAACGAAGGTCAACCCGGGAATCAATCGCAGAAGATTTCTGAACAGTTAATGTCTGCCCTCCTTCACCACGCACTTACATAAGAGCCTTGACTCAATAACCAACACGCCACACATAGATATACATTAAATACAATTTATTAAGTTTATACAAGGTACACACATTAAACAATACTGCCTAACAAACCATCCCCCATGGAAAACACAAGTATGAACGGACGAGCGGACGGACGAACGGACAAACGAACGCACCAACAGTCAGTCGGTGGGGACACTGGCAACAGTCACGTTTTGCGGCCGCTATCCCCCACGTCCCTACAACCGAACCACCTGAGACCAGGGGCTTTTTACCGAACGGATACACGGACAAAACAGCCAACTTCGAGTTTACATATTAAATACACAATGACATGATAATAAATGAAATTGCAAGCGAAATACTTTTGAATAAAATAGGCTAGATTAAAATGTACAGTTCATTTGTTGAAAAGTCAAAGTTTGTAGAATATTCAAAATATCCTCCAGTTCAGAAGACGAAGGTACCAATATTTATGAATATTTGTTGTTTGAAGATCGATCTACTTTCTTTTGAAAAACCACCCACAAAAGAAATCTTTTCCCCAAAATATGTGCACTAAACAAAATAGTTTGTATATTGAGATATATCCATCATTAACACCAATAGATCACATTCCTCGCTCCTGACCTCCAGATCACACTAAGGTCACCAAATATATCAAAACACCATACTCCAAGAGATCCATCCATTACCATGATATTCCCATATACACCATTCATAGGGCACATCCATCAGTAAGATTGCATTCACACAATAACATCTTGAGAATTGGCAATTTGATAATAAGAGCAGAAATAATGAAGTTAGTTACATGAGTCCCCTTGACTTCTGACTGATGTGGCACAGTATGTAACTAGATCCAGAACATCATAAAGTTATTCTCAACACACGCACCTTCCCGCGATTTACACAAGTTCCATCATAGCCATCACATACCAGCTAAAGGAATTTCTTTGCAGAGCTACCAACCCATTGTAGCCATCAACCAAGATGGTTGTAGTTTAAACCAAAACTAAGAATAAGAACAAGAACCTGCAAATACACAATATTTAAACACAGATTATATATTTGCAAACATAAATATTTAACACACAATTAAATATATATATTTTAAATTACCCCCAAAATAATGACATACTGCATTGTACTATAAACATACTATATTAAATGCAGTACACCCCACTACTTTAGGTACTTGACCCCAATACTAGAGTACTGCATGATACTAACTTAAACTACTATATTACATGCAGTACACCCGCTAACTGAGGTACTTAACACACACGAGTACTACATGATACTGAATTAAATACTATAATACATGTAGTACCTAAACAAGCGACGTTGAACCCCCTGGCCAATAACACCCGCTTTAGGCATGTACACCGTACTAGCAACAAATACTAGACGGCTGCATATTACAAAACAACTTTGATTTGGACATACTACTAAATTATGCCACGCATGTACACCATAATATTGCTAGCAACGCGAGCCAACTTTGAACGACAAGCACGCTAATACTACGTTAACATAAACATATATAACCATATGAGAACAGCCGGCGCAGCAAAATGCTATGACGACCAATCCTCCATGGACATTTTGAATTAATACGACAAAACAGCAGTAATACAATACTATACTAAACACTTACCGTTGTTTTGAGATATACTATCCTATAACACAATATCCAAATGGCTAGATGCCATTATCCGTTTGGAGACCCACAAATCATGGGCAGGTTGTACGGTAACCTTTTCAGAGAGATGCGTGTGCCAGCTTTTGACAAATAACCCATATTTATACCCCTACCTGGTACTAAGA
>Ga0102905_1000204_pt1 | contig 9808 bp, 4 predicted proteins | sample Colrivmeta1556B3_FD_84973 | JGI IMG/M metagenome (GOLD analysis project Ga0102905, IMG submission 84973) | Estuarine microbial communities from the Columbia River estuary - metaG 1556B-3 | ecosystem: Environmental > Aquatic > Marine > Intertidal zone > Estuary | place: USA: Columbia River Estuary...
CCTGTTGGATACACCGTGATTTCGCCATCTGTACACGTTAAAGGTTTTGTTAATGCAGAGGTTGCCTCTAACAACGGAGGTTCAATAATATCAATATCAACTGAATCCACACAACCATCTTCTGTAGACACATCTATAGTATAGGTTCCAGGATTTAAGTTTGAAAATGTATAATTATTTGGAGTTATTGGTCCAACACTATTTACTAAAGTTCCGCCTTGAGAAATGGAAAAGAAATATTGTGGACGCACATCATTTGCTGCGACGGCAATACTCCCAAGATCTCCATTACAAAATGGTTGCGTAATAATTGTCGAAACAGTAAAATCTGTTTGTCTTATTTGAACATCTGGTACAGTAAAAATACACGGATTTGGATCTACTCCTATTTGTTTTATATAAATGGTATAAATATTAGGTGTGTTAACTGAAAACACATTACTTGTTTGATAGTTAACGCCATCTATACTATACTCATAGCCACTAGGAACACCACCTACAACAATTTCACCTGGTGTTGTACAATAAATATCTCTCGATGTTACTGTAGGCACTAATAAGTTGGTATAAACATTAAAATAAAATTGGTTGAAACATCCGCCATCATAGTTTAAAGTTAATCTGAATTGTCCTGCAGTATCTGCTATAAAATTGGGTCCTGTTGTTACTTGATTCCAAGTACAAGCGGTGTCTTCATTTGCACAATCTAGGTTAGCAACAGCTGTACAACTAGTTTCATCTAACTGTTCCCAAATAATAGATGTTGTATCGGTAATATTGGTTTCAATAAGTCTTGGACCGTTACCTCCACATAAAAATATATTTGGTAATTCTTTACCATCATTAGGACAAATAACAACTTGATCTGCAAATGGAATTACGGGGTTAGTAACGCCTTCTCCAAAAGTAATCACTTCAAATACTTGATTTGTAGATTGACAAGGTGCTATAGCAGTATTACTAACATAATAAGTACCAGTAGATGTTACTGTTATCGATTGTGCTGTACCTATAATTGGTGTTCCTGAAGGACTTGTAGACCATGAATAAGAATCATATCCATTTCCAGATGTCAATACCGTGCTAGCTCCACAAAGAATAACCTCTTCTTCAAATACACAGCTAATATCTGCTAAAAAATTAGTAGCTCCCGGTGTTAGTAAACATCCAGTATTAGTATTAAAACTTGGATCGTCTGAAATTGTAAATGTAAGGTTCAATGTCCCGTTATAGGTTGAATAAGCTTGATTACTTATTATATTAGAACAAGCATCAGTTAATAAACTACATGTTGAAACTACAGTAACCTTGAAACGAATTTCTTGTACAGGGTCATTTTCTTCAACTACAGAATTATCAACACTAAACACAAGTTCCCGCGTTGTTGGATTATAACTTTGCACCGTTACTCCTGATGGTAACAATCCTATATCCGTAGGGTAATTAAATACAATATTTGATGGAAGAATATCTCTAATTATAAGATTTGTTGCATCATCATTACCTGTATTTTGGAAGCCCAAAACATAGTTTAATTCATCTCCCAAATTTACAAGCATGCCACCAATATCATTACCTAATGCGTCCTCTACAATTTTAGTAAGCACTATATTTGGTTCAATAATATCAACAGCTAAAGAGAAAAAATATGGAAAATAAGTATCTCCACTCGTTTCTAAACGAACAGTAGCAGATGTCGCATCATTAGCAATTACAGAATTTGCTGGATTTGGCACAACCATAACGCCAGTATCAAATCCTAAAGTATTTGTGCTATTGGGGTTTCTATTATTTACAGGTAAAGCACTTAATTGGGTTACGGAACTATTAAAAAAGTTTGTAGAAGGTCTATCTGCTGTAGATAAATTTGAGCCATTAAGTAATAATTGATCACCTAAAATTGGGCTATCACCTTCCAAAGTAGCAAATGCAAAGTTTGCCCTTACTGGTGCGGGTGAAGGAACCGTTCTAAATCCAGAAACCGGAATATCTAATGCAGCATTACCACCTGAAACACTAATGGCACTAAAACCATCAAAACTTGTAATTGATTTACCTTGTAATGCTGGATCTTCATAAACAATATAAAGCGACCAACCTGCTGAATGCCCCGTGTTATTTCCAAAATCTCTTGTTCGTCCCTGAGCACTAGAAACATTCGCTACAGTATAAGTTCCTAAATCTGTTACTAATCCTGTAACTATAGATGTCACATCGGCATAACAAGCATATGGAAAACTATTTCCACCATCTACTGATGTTCCATTAGCATTAAATATAACCGTTCCTACAACATCATTATATCCTCCTGAAGGCCCTCTAAATTTAACATTTGTAATAGATTCTGCTCCTTCTGTAACAGCACTCCAATATAATCCTGCGTGTATGATTTGGTAACATGCAGAGTTTGGAATTCCTAAATCAGCACTAGATGAATTAAATGTAGAAGCATCACCATCAATATCAATGTAGACCATATTGACATTATGATTGTAAACTGAACCATTATTAAATGCATTATTGTCTGGCCCCAATATATTATTTCCAATTAATTGAATATCTCCTTTTAATTCTTGATTAAATCTAGGCGTAAAAGGCACATAGTTTTGCGCAAACATTTGCAAACTCATTAAAATCAATAATAAAACAAGTCCTGTTCTTACGTAAATAGCTCTATTCATGGTTGATTATATTTATTACTTCTCTTTAGCTGGGGACAATTAAAAAGGAGTATTCTTCGTTGCTTATACATAATAATATACTATTTCTTACAAAAATAGCTATTTGACTATATTTTATGTTATTAAACGGTATAAATATCGGAAATATATTTGTAACAATAAAGAGAGTTCGAATATATTGTGCAGTTTATCGATTTATTATTAATTTAATCGATATATTATATATAATTTGTAGTAATTTTATTTCAAAAAAATAAAATTTTGTGTATTCAACTTATTCTTTAGTAAAGAAAACGTTATTTAGATTTAAAAAAATATCTTAAAATATGAATATGAAAAAATAGTACTTATTCTGATGTAAATATAAATTCTAAAAAGAGCTCATATTCATCATTGTTTTTTTTATAATGTGACTATAGATCGAACTATTTTATATTTTAATTTTCAATTTTAACCATTGACATTTTACTGTTATATGGTTTACTTCCTATGCTAGTATCTAATGAGGCTTTAGCTTCACCTATATAATCAAACTTCTCATAATAGATATAATATTTATTCGTATTCACATTAAAGAAGAAGTTAATGTCTTTTTGTCCCGCAGCAACTGCCTTCTCTAAAAATTCATCTCTTTTACTTACATCATTATGAACAGCAACAACTAAATAATAACCTGCTTCAACATTATTTACATCTTTTACAATTTCAATATTGCTAAGGGCTTCACCAGTATCAAAATCTTCTTTTGTTAAAGGCTCTGTACTTGGGTTTGTAAAGTTCTTAATACGTTCTAAAGTTGCTCTGTCTTTATTATATCTATCATCTTCATTATCATAAGCTGCACGCTTTATTCTTCTTCTTCTTTCAAAATCTGTAGCCTCTTTAATATTATCTAAAGTGGATATTAAATTTTGTTTAATATTTATAGCTTGCCGTTGTTCAGACTTTAAAGCTTGAATGGTATTTAGATATTCAACATTAACCGAGTCATCTCTACTTTTTACCTTTTTAAGTCGTTCTCTATAAAGCGCTTCTATCTCTGAAATTTTAGTCTCTCCTAATATAATCGAGTTATCAATTTCAAGCTTCAAACTTTCTATAACGGCATTTTCAGCTGACACACTTTTAAATGCTTTTGGAGCTTTATAAATACCTTGTTCACTTAAATCGTTTTCTTCTTTTAATTCATTTAAGTCTTGATTTTTGCTAGCTATTTTGTCACTTAATTTATCCAACAGTGATTCCTGAGCATTTTTAAATGCTTCTGTAGATTTCTTAAACTCAATTAAAACTTCATCTAAGGCTATCTCACCTATTTTCTCTTCTTTTTCTTCTTCTATTTTTTCTTCTTCAGCCTTAACTCTTGCTGTTTCTGCTATTCTAGTTTGTTCTTCTTGTTGTGCTTTCACTAGAGCCTCTTCTGCTAGTTTTGCTTTAGCAACTTTATCAGCTTCAATTCTCGCTGCTTCTGCTATTCTAGCCTGCTCTTCTTGCTGTGCTTTCACTCGGACCTCTTCTGCTTGTTTTGCTTTAGCAACTTTATCAGCTTCAATTCTCGCTGCTTCTGCTTTTCTAGCCTGCTCTTCTTGCTGTGCTTTTACTCGAGCATCTTCTATTTGTTTTGCTTTAGCTTCTTTATCAGCTTCAATTCTCGCTGCTTCTGCTATTCTAGCCCGCTCTTCTTGCTGTGCTTTTACTCGAGCATCTTCTATTTGTTTTGCTTTAGCTTCTTCTTCAGCTCTCTCTGTTGCTGCTTCAGCTATTCTTGCTTGTTCTTCTTGTTCTTCTTTTAAAAGGGCTTCCGCTTCTTGCTTCACTTTTGCTTCTCCTTCATCTTTAATTCTCTCTACTTCTGCTAACTTCGCTTGTTCTTCTAATATTTTTTTATTATCTAGTTCATCTTCTGTTTGGTTATCAACTTTGGCTGTAACTATTTCATCAGAATTAATCTCACTAATTTTAGCTTCAACTGGTTTAGCTTTTTTACGTGTTTGCGTTTTCGATGAGTTTCTTCGCTTTGCTGCATATCCTGTTTTCTTATTAGAAGAAATTAATAAGGCTTCCTCAGCATCATCGCCACTGTAATCATACCTCTCTCTATTATTGAATTTAAATGCTACCGTAATATCATGCGAATTCCCGAAGGATGACAAATCACCTATAGCCTTTTCATAATTATATTCAATAGCTATTTGTGATGTAATATTTAATCCAACACCTGCAGATAGTCCATATAAAGTATTATAACCTGCTTGTCCCCAAATTCCTTTAGGAACCATTAACATAACTAGTCCAGAGATCACTGTTTGATCTTTTTGAAACTCCGACCTCACTAATCCTGAGAATCTACTTTCATCAAAAAAACCACGACTATTTAAATAGCCTGTGTACATAATATGCCCCTGAACGCTTTGCTCTGGATTATTTTCAATCATATTTGAAGTCGTTAAATTATAGGACACCAAATTATTTATGGAAACACCAAAGTCTAAAAAACCGGTGCCATAATTTATTCCAGGATTTATTGTAATTATTGAGTTTGAAGGAAAGTTGTCAAGAGAAGCGTCTGGAAAATTAGTAATAACGCTACCTTCATTTATTCCACTTTTGTAAAATCCAAGATTCATACCAAAAGTTAAATTGCTGTCCCTACTAAGAACGGCATTATATGCAAAATTTAGAACTCCTCCAAATGTGGTTAAAACACCATAATTTTGTTGAAATAAGCTGACTCCAGCACCTATATTTTCTCGAAACCTCCCCGAATATCCAAACAAATAGGTTTGGGGCGCATCATCAAATTGAGCCCATTCTCGCTTGTTATTAAAGCTTATGTATTTATTTTGTTCTCTAACAAAACTGAAAGTTGGATTGACAATATGTCTATTAAATTTTAAAGAATTTCTAACAGGTATATTAAACGCGACAACCCCATCTTCTTGAGAATAGAGATGCTGTGTAATACAGAAAAATAAAACTATATGTAATAGATGTTTTTTCATGTTACTTGACGACTGTTATTGAACCCTTTTTTGTTTTACCATCTGGTGTGGTTATGATGTAATAATAAACGGGGTTTACAGCTGTAAAATCTAATTGATTTTCTGGCCAATTATTTTGATAATCATTTGTTTGAAGCTCAACTTTACCCTTTGAACTTAATATAACAACTTCGGCATTCGTGCCATTAACATATTTTTGAGGAATTTCCCAGGTGTCATTTATACCATCACCATTGGGACTAATTAAATTTGGAATCTTTTCAACATCTGGAAATGCAGATCTTACTACAAAAGGAAATTCTGTTGAAGCATTGCAACCTGTAGTTTGAGTAACCACAACTTTATATGAACCAGTTTGTGTTACTTCATAACTACTCGCAGTTGCACCGTTAATCGTAAAATCATTTAAAAACCATTTATACTCAGGATTATTAGCCGAAGTAGTAACGGTAGCTATTAAAGTTTCATTTTCGTTTATATTATTAATCTCGTCAACATCAATACTACTTGTAAATCCAGTAGTTTCAAGATTTATTGACGCACTAGTCATACAACTTCCTAAATCGATACTTACTGAATATTCACCCGATTCATTAGTTTCATACATCTGGCTCGTTGCTCCAGAAATAACCTCACCATCTTTAAACCATTGATAACTATTAGCATTAATAGCACTTAAAATAGTTGGTCCTTCTGTTGAACAATACGGATTCCCTAAACTAGAACTTATATTACTTGTTGAACCAGAAGAAGCTTCGGTTACTGTTACACGATTAGAAAATGAATTTGAAGTACAACTACCGTAGTTGGTTTCCACAAAATAAGTCCCAGGTTGATTTACAGATAAGGTTTCTCCATCAGCCACAAAAACAGATGTTGTTGGGCTAGTTTCTTTATACCACTTGAATGTTAATGAAGGATATTTTAAAGGAGAATCGTTTGAAACTCCTCCGGGATTATCAATAGTTAATAAATAACTCCCTCCTGAACAATAAGCACCTGAGGCAATTAAATTATTTACAGAAAATGGCGTGTCTTGTATTTTATAATACCCAGCAAAAACATTTGAACTTGAACTTATTGAAGTTGGGGAAGTACTTTTTACTCGTATTCTAAAGGCTTCTCCAGCTGTTGTTGTAGGAACTGAAAAACTAAAAGTAACTGGCGATGCTGTTACTGTTCCAGCTCCAGAAGTATAAACTGCCGTTGGATTTGAGAAACTACTGTCACCATCAGAAAGTTCAACAATAAATTGATTTCCGGAACCCAACGCTGACTCTGGTGAGAAAGAAAAGGTTACATTATAAGTGTTAAATGATGGACTTGCACATGCTTGCGTAAAGCCCAAACTAGGCTTACTTATTACTATTTGAGCATTGGTAGTTTCATTTAAAAAGAAAATGAAAATAACAACAGTGTACAATAGCGAAAAGTTCCTCATAGTAATCTTATTTGCTTTCGTTAATAAAACTCATAGAAACAAATACTATAAAATATAGGTTCATTAGAATTTAAGGAATTTTGAAAATTTATGAGAGTCCAAACAGGAAATATCAAAGGTCTAAAGCTTTATTAACCATTTAAAATTTTTAATCCATTCTTAAATCTGGATCAACTTCGTTTGAAGCAATTATTTTATTAATTCGTAACCTAAAATCTGGTCTTCGTGTACTTCTTGTGTCTATAAAAGTTTCAAAATTATCACTTTTAGCGTAGACATTGAAAAATGCACTATTTCCATACCAATTCTCTAAGTCTTCATTATTTGAGTTGTATTCAACAAAAATATTCCCACTACAGTTGTTAAACAACATAGCATTAAAGCTGATTTTTTCTAAGTTATCTTGATTAACTGTAATCTTTTCGTTAAAAATTACCGCAGGGTTAAATCCAGATATAACACTTTTATTCATATCAAGTAAGGCGTCCTCACCTATATAAACAGCTTCTTGAACTAAGTTCATTTTAATGTCTGATTCTAAATCTTCACTTGAGTTTAAAAATGTATTATTTCGAGCTCTAACCCATGTTCTGTTTTTAGAAAAGTCAAACTCTTCCTTTTTTTCATAAGATTTAACATACAAACATTTTGAGCTTCCACCATTTGATGAATAAGGAGATCTTACTGCTAAAGAATTAGATAATATTGCTGTTGCCCCATAATTGAATTTAAAATCACTTCCATATGTATTATAGGATACGAGCTTATTTAATTCAGCTTGTCCACCCCAAACTTCAAATCCGTTACCCGCAGAATGACTCACCATAATACTAGATAATTTAGTTTCCAACCCTACGCCCGCTAGCAGTAACCCATTAAAGTAAATATCTCCAGAAATTCTTTTTCCAGCATATTCAATTCTAGTGTGGGCTATTTCGCCAGAACTACTCATTATGTTATCACCTCCATAATTTGCATTTACATATTCCTCTGATTTCAAATTTGGAAAAAACATAGCTGCAGACCCAGAACCAAATCTGTTAACTGGAGCATTACCCATTATAATTAAACCGCCCCAGTCACCTGGTCTTTTTACACTTTGGTTTGAAGAAAAAATAATAGGGTCCGTTTCTGTTCCATTCGCTATTAATGACGACCCTCTAGAAATCGTCAGAGAACCCTTGGTTTTAAAATCACCCAATATAACAGTGCCAGCCTCAATGTTAAGTCTTGCGCTGTCTGTAACAAAAACACTCCCTAGTAAAAGATATACTTCTCTTTTGTAGAGCGTGATATTTTCTGTAATATTACCAGTCAATATTTTAGTAGGTTCTCTATATTCTCTTTGATTAGGTTTAAATTCTGTCCAATTATCTAGCCAGTTTTCTTCGCCTACTATTCCTTTTTCTTGTTGAGCAAAACTATTCGCTATTACAAAAAAAAGTATGAAAATGATTTGGGTAAAGTTTTTCATAGTCTAATATTTTTAGTTAAAAACTAAATATGATTTTGTATTACAATTAATATTCAAAAATATAAAAAAATCCATGAAATACCAATTAATTCGCTGAAATACATTAAATAAGCTATTTTTTCAAGAATAATAATCGATAAACGGCACTGGAATGAATTGAAAAGTAGTCAATTTTTGTGAAATTTTGAAGACAAAGTAAAGAGCAAAAAAAAAATTGATATCTATTTTTTAGAAATCCGCTTCTTAAAAATAAAAAGACAACGCATTCAAAAAATAAATATCAATCAAAACATTAACTCTAAAAAAGAGATAGAAATTTTTATAAAATTAGCGGAAATCATTATACTGATGAAGAGATTTCATAATTTCTTCATAAAATAATATTCCAGCAATTAAATTTCCTGTATCGGAATAAGGCAAATACTCAGCATGAAATTTTCCAGTACTTTCAAGATAATTATCAGTAGATTCAAATTGATTATCTAGCGCTTTTTTATTATCATTATTAGTTGGAATACCTAATGTAGTCATTGTTATACCTGGCTTTGTTGCAAAAGCAACATATGGTAATGTTCCAACAAGAACTTGTATTCTTTCAGAGTATAGTGTTATCAGCTGCCCTTTTTGCATCTGTTCTAACTCACTTTTATTATGATACTTTTCTATTGCAACTTTGTCACTAATGAAGCTTTTAGGTTCTTTCTTTTTCTGAGCAAAACCAATACCCGTAAAGAGAAAAAGGCTTAAACTGAATAAAATAATCTTCACTTTCATGTTATAGATTTAAGGATTTAAAAACAAATTTATGTAATTAAACGTTAAAAACAACCTTTTTATCGATTTATTTTAAATAATATATAATTATTATACGTTTTTACTTACAATAACGTGTACTAAACAAATAATTTAGAAACCAAATTATGACTATTAACCTATGAAGATTCATAAAATAGCCCAATATTAATTCTTCGATACATTGAAAATCATTAGGAATCAAATAAAAATTTAAGCTAATTTTGAAATATATAAGTTTTAAGATAAGTTTTCCTGATGAGACAAACGCTATATGCTCTGTTTTCAAATTTAACTAAAGTTAAAACATGTTTAATTAGTATTTAAAAATATTAAACAAAATTAATGTCTCAATTAAATATTAATCTACATAGCTGTTGTACATTTACAGATTATTAATAAAACTTAGATTCTCATA
>Ga0102905_1000215_pt1 | contig 9521 bp, 9 predicted proteins | sample Colrivmeta1556B3_FD_84973 | JGI IMG/M metagenome (GOLD analysis project Ga0102905, IMG submission 84973) | Estuarine microbial communities from the Columbia River estuary - metaG 1556B-3 | ecosystem: Environmental > Aquatic > Marine > Intertidal zone > Estuary | place: USA: Columbia River Estuary...
AAATGCTTTTACTATGCATTTAAAATGTAATCACCTAATAGCACAAGCTACAATTCCGTTTATGAAAGAATCTGGTTTTGGCAGAATTATTAACGTTATTTCAACTTCAGTAAAAGAACCCATCCCTGGATTAGGCGTTAGTAATACTATAAGAGGCGCTGTTGGCAATTGGAGTAAAACGCTATCTATAGAAGTTGCGGAATTTGGGATAACAGTTAATAATGTGCTTCCCGGATTTACAGATACTGAACGTTTAACTGAAATTATTAAAATTAAGGCGAACATCGAGGATAGGTCTATAGAAGATATGAGGGAAATTATGAAAAATTATGCGCCTGCAAAACGTTTTGCACAACCAGAAGAAACGGCCAATGTTATTACATTTTTAGCGAGTGAAGCTGCAGGGTATGTTAACGGTATTAATGTTCCGGTAGATGGTGGTCGCACCAAATCTTTATAATAATTTAACTTCGATAGCTTTAATAAAATTTAAGCTGTTTGTATATTAGTAACTAATTTGCGTTAAGGATAGAAGCGACATCCTTTTTTGTGAACTCTAAAGTACCACTTTGAATGTTAATTTATTATAATTCAGCGTTCTTGATTAGATACTGAAAAAAGTAGAGCACAAAAAAGATATAGCGGATAGCCTGACCCTCGTGGTAACGCCAAAACCATTAAACTATGAGCAATTTAACATCTCCAATAAACTTTAAAGCTTGGATTGAAGAAAATAGACATCTTTTAAAACCGCCTGTAGGGAATAAAGTGGTTTGGAAAGATGGTGACTTTATTGTGATGGTTGTTGGTGGACCGAATAGTAGAAAGGATTATCATTACAATGAAACGCCTGAATTTTTCTATCAGGTTGAAGGGGATATTATTTTAAAAATAATTGATAAAGGCACGCCAAAAGATGTGCATATTAGAGAAGGTGATATTTATTTATTACCCCCTAAAGTGCCACATTCCCCCCAAAGAGGCGCCAATACTGTTGGGTTAGTTATAGAATATAAAAGACCTGAAGGCACTCGCGATGCACTACTTTGGTTTTGTGAAAATTGTGTAACTAAACTTTATGAAGAAGATTTTACTTTAGATAATATTGAAACAGATATGCCAAAAATATTTGATAAATATTATAACGATAAAGACAAACGGAGCTGCCCTAATTGTGGGGAAGTTATGCAACCACCAAAAAAAGTACAAATAGATTAAATATAACTTAAAGATTCCTGACCTCTCAGGACTTCAACATGAAACGTAAACTTAGAATTAACGGTCATTCTCACTTACTTCCTTATCCTGAAGACATCCCAGAATTCATGCAAGAAAAAGGTATTTTTTGGGTTGATAAAGACCGAAAATTCATGCTTCAAAAAGATTGGAAACGTCCAGTTACGGACTCTAGCTTTTTTTTAGATGAAAAACTAGAATGGATGGAACGCAACAAACTAGATCATGCTGTGGTTTTAAATTTATCGCAATTATATGGGAATGGTTTACGTGTTGATGAAATGAAGAAAGCACTGCGTTTTCAAAATGATTTTAATGCTAAGGTTCAGCATGCTCACCCTAGTAAATTTACTTGCGGTTTTGTAGTGCACCCTGCGTTTATAAGAAGCGCCTGTTGGGAAATAGAACGTTGTGTTGAAAATCATGGTTTGCAATTATTGTGCTTACCCACCCATTACATGGATACCATAGGAACATGGCGTTGTATTTTTGATGAAGAGAATGAGCCTATTTTTGAGTTGGCTAATAAATACAATTTAGCTGTAGAAATTCACCCGTATGATGGTGAAAAATTTATAAAATTAGAAAACATCTCATGGCGTTTTCATTTAATTTGGATGTTAGCCCAATGCGGAGATGCTTATCATTTTTTAACATTGAATGGTTACCAAGATAAATTTCCAAATATGCGAACCTGTTTTGCTCACGGTGGACAGTTAGCACAAATTAACTTAGGACGACGCATTCAAGGTTTTGATGGTAGACCTGATTTGTTTGAAGGTAAACATCACCCTAGAGAAGCCGTAGGACATAAAAACATCTTTTTTGATACCTTAGTTCATGATACAGGAGGATTGGAGTTATTAATACGAAATCATGGCTCTAAACAGGTTATTATGGGTCTAGATGACCCTTACCCTCTAGGTGAGATGGAAAGTGACAAACAATCATCTTATCCTGGGAAAATTTTAGACCTTGCTATGGAAAGGGAAATCATTAATAAAAAGGAATATGATGATATTTGGGAGCATAATGTAATTCAGTGGTTATGTGGGGAAGATGAAACGGCAAAAAAAAAGTTGATTAATAGAATTTTAAATTAACAAAGATTTAAACTTACTAGGTCTCCACGGGAATTAAACAGACGAACGATAATCAATCATTATATTTACAATGCATTTTATACCAGAAAATTTAGATGATTATGTGGTGTCTCACTCTGAAAATGAGCCTGAATTACTGCAAGAATTAAATAGAGAAACCTATCAAAAAATTTTGCAACCACGTATGCTTAGTGGCCAATATCAAGGTAGAATTTTAAGTATGTTTTCTAAGCTAGTTAATCCAAAAAACATATTAGAAATTGGCACATATACTGGTTATTCTGCATTGTGCTTAGCAGAAGGCATGCAAAGTAATGGAGTATTACATACTATTGATGTTAATGAAGAATTAGTTGATTTTCAGCGTAAATACTTTGACAAATCTGGTTATGGAAAACAAATTCATCAATATTTAGGTGATGCTTTGGAAATTATCCCAAAACTTGATACTACTTTTGATTTAGTTTTTATTGATGCCGATAAAGAAAATTATTCCAATTATTTTAACGTCATTATTGATAAATTAAATACTGGTGGTATTATTATATCTGATAATGTTTTATGGAGTGGTAAAGTTTTAGAAACTACGTTTAAAAAAGATGACACTTCTACGCCTGCCCTGATTGAATATAATGCACTTTTAAAGAAAGATAAACGAATTGAAACAGTTGTTTTACCTATTCGTGATGGCTTAACAATTAGCAGGAAAATCTAATGAATTGAAAAAATACAACCTGTTTAATATACAAACAACTAAAATTTCCGTTTTACTGAACCCTTAAATTCCTCGATTTCATCTTTTACTTTATTGAGTTCCTTTTTTACATCTTTAGTAATGCTTGTGTCTAATCCGTTTTTTTCGGCAGTTTTTGTGATTTCGTGTTTGATATCATTAGTGGCGTCTTTAAGTGTACGCATGCCTTTACCTAAACCTCTTGCAATTTCTGGTAGTTTATCTGCACCAAAGACCATGATGGCAATAAATAGTATAAATGCTATTTCTCCACCACTTATAAATAAGAATATTGTTTGTTGTATCACAATACAAATATAGTGAGTTGTTTTTATTATTCCATTTACCAATTAAAATTATTGAAATAAAAAAGCCGATTATACAATCGGCTCTTTATGAAATATTTGGTTTTTATTACCCTTTTACCTTTTGTTTAAATTTATCAAAACTGTTGACCTCAACTTTCTTAGGCCATGCATTATTTGAAGTATCAACATCGGCAGTTTCTAAGTCTGGATCGATAGTAAAACCTGTTATAGCCTTATCTGTTCTAAACACCTTTTTGACTTCCTTTTCATTATATCTCCATATTTGAGCTGGGAATGTTTTTCTTTCTTTAGTACCATCTTCATAAGCTATTTCCAGTATTATAGGCATGACTAATCCACCTGGTTTTTCAAAAGTAACTTCGTAGAAATATTTAGGCGCATCTTTTAATCGTGCTTTTTCTTCTTCAGGAAGTTCCTCGATATAATCAGTTAAAAATTTAAAATCTGAAACACTCTTTGCATTTTCTGGCTTTTTACCTTCCTCAATTTCTGCGTAGTACACCAATTTATCCTTGTATGTAGCTAAATCCATATTATACCTTTTTGCAGTTTTTTTTGCTGCTTCTGTAGGCTGATCTGTTAAATAGTATTGTTTAACACCTTTAACACCAATATCCGTATAATCTGTTGTGTAAAACCATCCCCTCCAGAACCAATCTAAGTCCATTGCTGAAGCATCTTCCATTGTTCTGAAAAAATCAGCAGGTGTTGGATGTTTAAACATCCAACGTTGTGAGTATGTTCTAAATGCATAATCAAACAGCTCTCGCCCCATAATGGTTTCTCTTAACATATATAATGCAGCCGCTGGTTTTGTATATGCATTAGGTCCAAATTTGTGAACATAATCACCTTGAGACATGATTGGTGAAATAAAATTTTGATCACCACCCATATAAGGAACAATATCTTTTGGAAGGTTTCCTGTAATAAAATTAGGATCATAGTCCAACTCCGCTATAATTTCAACAAAAGAGTTTAATCCTTCATCCATCCATGTCCATTGACGTTCATCGCTATTTATAATCATTGGGAAAAAGTTATGCCCAACCTCATGAGTAATTACCCCAATCATACCTCTTTTTAATCTTTCTGAATAAGTTCCATCTGGATTAGGACGACCATAGTTGAAACATATCATAGGATATTCCATTCCCATTTGTGCATGTACAGAAATGGCTTTGCTGTATGGATAATCAAAAGTTAATTTTGAGTATTCTTCAAGTGTATTTGCAACAACTCTTGTTGAGTGCTCTTCCCATAAAGGATTACCTTCTTTCGAATATAATGAAATGGCCATTACTGATCTTCCGTTAATATCAACCGCCATAGCGTCATATATAAACTTTCTTGAAGTAGCAAATGCATAATCTCTCACGTTTTTAGCTTTAAAATGCCAGGTTTTTTGTTTTGTGCTTTTTGTTGTTTCAGCTTTTTCAGCTTCTTCTTGCGATACTATAAAAACAGGGTCTTTAAATGATTTTGTTGCTTTTTCGTAACGCTTCATTTGTTCTTTAGTAAAACATTCTTTTCTGTTTTGCAAAACTCCTGTTGCTTCCAATAAATGATCAGCAGGAACCGTAATCTTTACATCAAAATCACCAAATTCTAAGGCAAATTCACTTCTTCCCCAGAATTGCATATTTTGCCATCCTTCAACATTATCATAAACACAAAGTCTTGGGTAAAACTGAGCTATTACATAGGTATTGTTTCCATCAGGGAAAGCCTCATATCCAGATCTTCCTCCATCTAGGATGTGATTATTAACATTGTACCACCATTTTATTTGAAATTTAAATGTTTCACCTGGCGCTAATGGTTTGGCCAAATTTACTCGCATCATGGTACGATTTATCATAAAAGATAAATCTGAACCATCTTCATTTTTAACATATTCTATATTGAAACCACCATCAAATTTTTCTTTCAAATTCGCTTTTGCAAATGAACCAGCACTATTAAAAGCGGCATTAAAACTTTCAGAATTAATATCTGGCGATTTAGAATCTTTTGCACGCATATTTTGGTCTAATTGAATCCATAAGTATTCCAAATAATCTTTTGAATTATTATGATACGTTATTTTCTCATCACCAAAAATTTGACTCTTATTTTCATCTAAACGAAGGTTCATTACATAGTCTACCTGCTGTTGTGTGTAGGCATGGCCGGGAGCACCTGAAGCCGTTCTAGTTTCGTTTGGTGTAGCCAAAACGTCTTTCATTTGTCTAAACTTGTTCTGATCAGTATGACCTTGTGGCTTTTCAGTAGCTTTATCTTGAGCAAAAGCGCCAGAAAAAAGAAATACTAGTGATAAGAATAGATAAGTGTGTTTTCTCATAGTTGTTTTATATTGTTTTATAAAAAAAAGTGTTTTTTACAATTTTCGTTAGAAGATTGTTATAAAATGTGACCGAAAGTAATCAATTACGTATCCAACTTGCTTCATTTTAATTAAATTTTAACAAAGCATTAGGATTATCGTAAGTTAAGATGACACTTTTATTTTTAGAATTTATATTCGTTTTCACTATATTTTGTTGATCCTTCTGTAAATCGAACAAAACGCTGTTAGTAATCGAGAAAGATTCTATACTTTTTACATGTTCAACTTCTAGGTAACACCTCACTATATCACCTTCATATTCTTTCCCAATAAAATTGAATGTAACGGCTTTATTATTAATCCTTAACTTGATTTTATCTTGCAAGTATCTTTGCATGTAAGTATCAATTATTTTAGCCTCATCCTTTTCAGCAAGAATAATATTTTCATCATAATTTGTTTTTAAAGCGTTTTCAAAATCATCAATAAATAGTCTAGAAGTAATTTGAACCGATTCCTTTTCCTTTACATAATTAATTTGAGTAACACTTATATAATACTTATGCATTGATGTAAATGCAAACAGAGGTATAATAAAAATAATTATCAAAAATTTAAAAACCTTCATTGTTATGATTTAAGAGTGACTAAATTACTTCTTTGATATTCAAAAAGCATTCCAAACCTTATTATTTTTTAATTGAATTAATATTGTCTAAATACTTTTTGTATTTCATTCTTAAAAAAATCAAAATTTTAAAGTCACTTTGATTTTTGGAATGTTTTACAAAATTTTCATCATCTGAACAGAAATAAAAGAAGTCCATTTTTAATTCTTCTTTTAAGGGGTTATAAACAAAAAAGTCTTTAGAAAGTCTTGATTTAATAGATTGTAAAAGCATTTCTTTTTCTTCAATTTCAACTCTATTCTTTAGCCTTTTAGTTCTGCCACTAAGTCCATTTAAAATAGGATTTAACGGGAGGCCGCCGCCTAAAAGACCTAATAACATTTTGGGTTTAAACTCACCTGCTTCACTTAAACGTCGTTCACTTTGTGTAGCTGGTTTCCCTGTATAACCAGGAATACCAACATCATAGAAATTAATTGGTGGTTCTCCCTCTGTATTTTTAATATCAGACAGTAAATCTCCCGTTAATACTTTACCAACAAACACTTCATCTAGCTCATTAACTTGTTCAGTCAATTTTACAAAAATAGCTTTGGTTAAAATAATTTCATTTGAAATGATGACTTCCTTTAATTTATGTTGAACAGATGAAAATTTTAAAGTATCATTTAATTTTGCAGTAATGGTAAAAAGCCCTTTTTTATCAGTTATAGTATAAACTTGCGCGGTTATATTTATAACATGAATATTTTCGATATTCGTTTTACTCTCTACTCTTCCAAATATTTCAGCAGGCTGACTATATACAGAAAACGATAAGAAAAATACTACTATAAATAATGTGCGACCCAAATTGGTTAAATTAGAGTATTAATAACGTATTTCAAATCTTAAAGAAAATATAAATAGCCTTTAAGGTTTTGTTAAAAGCCCTGAAGAACACGTGCTTTTATTATTTTGTTTTCAAGAACTCAACACTTTTTGCATTCAGAAGTTCAAGAAATTCCATTTCTTTTCCATAATTCAGTAGTGAAAAATCAAAATTGCCACTTTGAACAAATCCAATAAATTCTTGAACTCGATGTTCAGGAATATTAAAATTATCAACTAGAAATTCTGAACCAAAATAATATTTAATAGATTCAATTGGAACATCAGGCACACCTGCTTTCCTCTTGTCTTTTACTCTTGATCTGAATAAAGGAAGTAATAACTGATCAACTACATTAACAATGTTAAGGCCATTTACCATAGTTTGGTGTTGCCTATCAACAGTAATATTTTTTACTTCTGACTTGTAATCTTTTTCAAAATCGTACTCCTTGCTGCGCTTAACTCCAAAATAAAGAGCATCTAACTGAGGCTTAAAAGGTGTCGTAGCTTCTAAATCTGTATTTAAATTTCCCGACAGTCCTTTTGTAAATACTATAATTTCATCGAGCCTATTAATCTCTTCAATTAAAAAAAGCTTCATTTTCTTAGACTTGATGATGGCTGCATTAACTTCAAAACTTATATTTTGATATTGAAGTGCACTAACTTCAATGTTATCTTTTAAAGATACTTTTAATTTAAACTCTCCGTTTTCGTCAGTAATTGTTCCGGTATTTGAAGACGTATTAAATATGGTAATACCCAAAACATCATTGCCTTCAACTATAATTTTTCCAGACACTTCAATCCTATTGATGTTTTGAGAAACAGCATTTACAGAGATTAAAAGAGCTAAAAGGAGAATACATTTTTTCATGAGTTATTTCTTATGAAAATACCACTTTAATTTCAAATTGTAAAGTAAAATTTACGAATTCTTTGCTAAATACATTTTTTGATTAGCTTTACAAATAAAACTATTTTTTTATGCGAAATATTATTATTGCTAGCACTTCAACAATTCACGGTAGTGGATATTTAGAATATATTTTAGATGATTTAAAGGTGTTTTTTAAAAATGCTAATACCATTCTTTTTATCCCATATGCAAGACCTGGTGGCCTATCGCATAATGATTATACTGAAATTGCAAATAACGCTTTTAATAAAATTAACAAAAAAGTAAAAGGCATTCATGAATTTGAAAACCCTAATGAAGCCATTAAAAACGCAGAGGGTATATTTATTGGCGGCGGTAATACCTTTGTTTTATTAAATCAATTATATAAAAACAACGTCATTGATACTTTAAAACAAACTGTACAAAATGGCACTCCTTATTTAGGAACCAGTGCTGGCAGTAACATTTGTGGTCTAACTATTAAAACTACTAATGATATGCCCATTGTTTATCCACCAAGTTTTAATGCCATAGGATTAGTTCCTTTTAATATAAATCCGCATTATTTAGACCCAAGTTCGAATAGTAAACACATGGGAGAAACTAGAGAAACCAGAATTAAAGAATTCCATTCCTATAATACACAACCCGTTATAGGTTTAAGAGAAGGCAGTTGGCTACATGTAAATCATGATTCCATAATATTAAAAGGTGAATTAACCGCTAGAGTTTTTGAATACAATAAAGCGCCTTATGAAGTTGATTCTGGCACAGAATTAAATCAATTAAAATAAAAACAATTTGGGCGTGTCCCAAAAAAACGGGGTCGGGCTATCCACTACAAGTTCTCGATCGTACCTCACTGTGGGCTATTCGTTACTATCCCTCACGCAAGCCTATGAGTCAACACCAAGACCTCAACATAATCAAAACTAATCCGCATAAAAAAAGCTCCATATTTCTATGAAGCTTTTAGAGCGAGAGACCAGGTTCGAACTGGCGACATTCAGCTTGGAAGGCTGACGCTCTACCAACTGAGCTACTCTCGCATTAGCGCTTGCAAATATATAAACTGTTTCTTCTTCTGCAAGAAAAATCAAAGCTTTTTTAAAAAATGATACCCTAAAATTTTAAAGCCTTCATTAAAATAAAATTTATGAGATGCTGAATTTGCGACATAAGTATTTAACTCTATGGATTCAAACCCTTTAGCTTTTACGTAACTATAAATCCAATCAAAAAATTGCTTTCCTAAACCTTGTCCTCTATAATCATCTTCTATAAAAACATGATCTGGTTCCACACTTTTTCCAGAATAATGCCTAGTGCAATACCACAAACCACAAACACCAATAAGCTTTTCACCATCGTAAATCACCACACATTCA
>Ga0102905_1000234_pt1 | contig 9282 bp, 9 predicted proteins | sample Colrivmeta1556B3_FD_84973 | JGI IMG/M metagenome (GOLD analysis project Ga0102905, IMG submission 84973) | Estuarine microbial communities from the Columbia River estuary - metaG 1556B-3 | ecosystem: Environmental > Aquatic > Marine > Intertidal zone > Estuary | place: USA: Columbia River Estuary...
CACATGCAAAATATGGCTTGTGATATCAAGTTTCATGGTGTTTCGACCTACCACGTTGCATCTGCAGCTAAAGAGTTGCGCAATCGAGGTTTATTTAAGGGTGGCATTGGTCGCTACTCGGCCTTTGTGCATGTTGATACCCGCGGTATTAACGTAGATTGGTAGGCTTGCCAATTCAGCGCCTGTTGCAGATATGGCGAGCACGGCTCAGTGCTTGTTCTCTTTATTTACTAGAGTTTTTTCTCGGAGTGTTTCCTAGAGTATTTAGCCGTAGTGTTATTTCTGTTGGCTAAATGCTGGCTCCCCATCGAGGCAATAAAAAAAGGGCACCCCGGTTTGCGGGATGCCCTTAATGATATTTGTTAAGATCTAGGATCTAGATTTCGACCGAATTGATGGTCTGAAGAATACGCCCTGCAATCTTGTAGGGGTCACCCTGTGAGTTTGGACGACGATCTTCAAGGTAGCCCTTGTAGGCATCATCCTTGACGAAGCCGTGAGGGACGCGGACTGAAGCACCACGGTCAGCAACACCCCATGAGAACTTGTCAATTGACTGTGTCTCGTGAAGGCCGGTGAGGCGCTGGTCGTTGTCTGGGCCGTAGACGGCGATGTGTTCTTCGGTGAATTCTTCGAAAGCATCCATGAGCTTGAGGAAGTATTCCTTACCGCCTACTTCACGCAGGTGCTCGGTGGAGAAGTTGGCGTGCATGCCTGAGCCGTTCCAGTCACCTGTGATTGGCTTACAGTGCCACTCAACATCTACTTCGAACTCTTCACAGAGACGGAGGAGAAGAAAGCGGGCTACCCAGATATCGTCAGCAGCTTTTTTGGAGCCTTTGGCGAAACACTGAAATTCCCACTGACCTTTGGCGACCTCAGCGTTGATGCCTTCGTGATTGATGCCAGCGTAGAGGCAGAGGTCGAGGTGAGTATCGGTGATTTCGCGGGCGATACCGCCGACGTTGGCAAAACCAACACCACAGTAGTATTCACCTTGAGGTCCTGGGTATCCACCTTTGGGGAAACCAAGAGGCACACCTTCTTGCATGAGGAAATACTCTTGCTCGAATCCGAACCATGTTCCCTCATCATCAGGGATAGTAGCACGACCGTTTGATGGGTGTGCGGAGCCGTCGGGAAGCAAGACCTCACACATCACGAGAATACCGTTTTCACGGGTACCGTCTGGGTAGAGAGCTACGGGCTTGAGCACGCAGTCGGAATCACCACCCTCAGCTTGCTGAGTTGAGGAGCCATCGAAGCCCCAGTCAGGAAGTTGGTCAAGGGTAGGGAACTCGTCGAAGTCCCTGAGCATGCACTTGGTGCGGAGGTTTTGAACGGGTGTGTAACCGTCAAGCCATATGTAATCTAGTCTGTATTTAGCCATGATGTTTTTCTATGATGGATATTTTGTTGTCTGTAGTGCCACTTTGATGCTGTGGCTAAGCAATTGCGAGTTATTGTAAGCAGATACTGTGCCAGTTCTTGCAGATCTAAGCTGAGTTAAGCCATATCTGCAAGCTCGTGCACTTCGAGTGCAATTAGCGTGGTATCGTCTTTGCCGTCATTATTGACAGCGCGGGATATGAGAGCCTTAGTGAGCTCACTTGTCGAGTCTGGGTTTTTTAAAAATGCGGCATCTATGTTCTTCTCCCAGAGGCCGTCGATGAGGCCATCACTGCAGAGTAGGAATCTGTCGCCCGATTGGTAGGGGAAAGTAGCCATGTAGGGTTTTACAGAGCGGTGCCCACCACCAACGACCTCGTAGAGTGCAGATCTTCTTGGATGGCTTCGAAATTCGCGCTCATTGATTTCACCTCGCTTAAGCTTTTTCCATACAATAGTGTGATCTTCTGTGAGTTGCGTTGTTTTACATTCATCACCTTGAACGCGATTTATATATAACCGACTATCTCCGACGTTGCAAAAATAGAGGTTTTCCGGTGTGAACCAGGCAAGTGCTAGAGTCGCAGCCATGCCTTTCTTTTGATCGTCTTCAGCTGCGTCTGCATTGATCGCCAGATGCACGGCCTGAATCGCCTGCTGCATGTGGTGAAGGTAATCTGGATGAAGCCCAGAAGCTGCTGTTTTAAAAGTGCGCGGAATCATTTCGCTGAGATACTCGAGCAATAGTCGTGAAGCTACATCTCCAGCATTGCCGCCACCCATGCCATCGGATACGGCAAATACAAGGTCATGAGATACAAGAGAATGGCGACCATCTTGCCCCAGTAGTGAGGCGCCCTCTATGTCCGATGCAAATGCTAGCCAAGCGTCGTCATTGACGGGCTTTTTAGTGCCTGACATAGAATCCGCTGACCAAGTGATGGCCACAGAGCGTGATTCCGCCTTGGCGGTCGGGGCTCCGGGTAAGAATGGGTTCGGATCGTCAGACACGAGTAACAGGGGGTTAGGATGGATCTTCAGCTTGTTCAGGCATGTCCAGTAATGTGGCTAACTCAAAGTCGATGACGCAGAACCGTCCTTCATTAGGGTCGTAGGTGATGTTGCGCGAAAATGGATCATCGTGGCGGACTCCGTATTTATCCTCCAGATCATGGAAGATCTTGTCCGTTTTTTTCTGCGAGATGTCTGGTGCTGGAGAGCCGCAGTTGCTCGTGGTTAGGTGCAATTCGCTTTCATCAGCATCGATGTAGCGTGGCACATAATCACAGCCACGCTCTTCAAGGGCTTTGAGGACGCGTATTTCATTGGCGAAACGTTGCTCTTTGTCTGTGCCGCGAAAATATTTGTGCACGTTGCCATAGAAATCAATTTTGACGAGAGAGCGGATGCCGTCTTTAAGGTTTCTCATGGTTCGTTTGGGTTGATGGGTAGCGGGCAGGAAAGACTTGCTTGTTGTTCAATTTGGCTAGTGGCTAGCTGGTGAGTTTGAATCCCAGCCATACGGCAGCGAGACAGCCGAGGACTGATACGACAACGTTGATAATAGCCAGCATAGGAGCTGTTGAAAAGAGTTTCTGCGTATCCAATGCAAAGGTGGAAAATGTTGTAAAGGCTCCCAGGAATCCGGTCACTGCAAAGGGGTGTAGCCATGCAGGATGTCCATCAGACCTCGAGGCAATGAAGCCAAAAAGGGCACCAATTAATAAGCTGCCAAGAATATTACATGTGAGGATGCCCACCGGGATACGGTGTAAGCGTGTTTGTTCTGCTAAAGCCTGCACGGCTGATGAGAGTGCAAATCGTGATACCGCACCTAAGCCGCCGCCAATAAATATATAAAATAGGTTCACGAGTTTGAGGAGTCGGTAATAGAGCGCAGGAGCGCGGCCACTTTATCAAAATCCTTGATGCCGGGTGAGAGCTCAGCACCAGAAGCGATGTCGAGAGCTGCAGGGTGAACTTGTTCGATTGCTTGGCGGGCATTTTCGGGTGTGATACCTCCTGCCAGCAATACTGGTATTTCTGGATGTTGCTTGATGAAATCCTGGGCATGAGTCCAATCGAAGACTTCACCCGTGCCGCCGTATACACCGGGAGCAGGAGTATCGAGTAGAATGGCATCTGCCCGATAGTCGCTAATGTTTCTCAGTGAATCTTGGTTATTGACCCCAATAGCCTTGATGAATGGTAAGCCAGCATCGGCAAAGGTAGCGCAATACTGTGGCGATTCATCTCCGTGAAATTGGGCGATGTCAATGAGCCCATCCGAGAGAAGTTGCCTCGGTAATGACGCCTCTGCATTTACAAAAACACCCACACGGGTGATTTGACCGCTCGAGTTTTTCAGAATGGATGTCGCAGCATCAGGGCTGAGATAGCGTTTCGACTGTGGCCAAAAATTAATTCCCATGGCATCGACGCCCATGGAGATTAGCTTCTCGGCATCCTTATTAAGGGTGATGCCGCAGATCTTGAGTGCAGTCTGGTTTGTATCGAGGAAGGCCAATGAATTATAAAATGAGTGGAATGAGGTTTATTCCACATTTTGAACTTGTTCGCGGATTTTTTCTAGTTCGATTTTGGCATCGACGATGAGCTGTGCCAAGACGGCATTGTGTGCCTTTGATCCAATGGTGTTAAACTCACGATTGAGCTCTTGGCAGAGGAAGTCAAGCGGTCTGCCGATGGGCTCATCTTGTGCCAAATACTGACGAAACTGCTCAAAGTGAGAATGTAAGCGGGTCAGCTCTTCGGTGATATCTGAGCGGTCAGCAAAAATGAGAATTTCTTTCAGGATGCGCTCGTCATCGAGATCCAGCTCGAGTCCCGACTCAGCTAGTCTTCGGTGAAGGTTTTCTTTATGCTTCACGATGACTGAGGGGGCCTCAATCTCGATTTTTTGGGTGATGTTTTCTAGACTGGTGATCCGATTTTCAGTATCGGTGTGTAAGTGTCCTCCCTCATCAGCACGCATCGAGATCATTTGTTGCAAGGCAGCATTTAGCGCTGGCGTGATTGCGCTCAGTGCCTCATCTGGATCCGCTGGCTCATGATCAAACTCGAGGATCTCTGGGGTTCGTAAGAAATCCGTTGCGCTGGCTTGAATATGCCGATCAATCGTATCTGATAGCTCGGTAAATGCTGCTTCTAGGGCGCGTGCTCTTGAGCTGTTGATGCGTATGGCACTCGTTGCTCCTTGTGCTTTTTCCAAATGAATATTGATGGAGACACGGCCGCGGGAGATCATTTGCATTGCAGTCTTGCGAATGTCGGATTCGAGCTCGGCATAAGCACGTGGTAATTTGACCATAACTTCACCTTGTTTTCGATTTACCGATGCGGCTTCGACGCGAGCGACGATCGTATTGGTGGCGTTCTCGGCTCGTCCGAATCCTGTCATTGAATGCATAGTAGAGATGGGGTTTTGCTTGAGGGGGTTTTAATGATTCTTCTCAGGTTGGTCAGAATCGCCTGAGTCTTCATGCTCGTCAGTGTCTTGCCCGCTTTGAGTCTCTGAAGTATCAGCTTGTTGATTTGATTCGTTGTGATCGAGGCCGAATTCGAGCGCGAGCTCATCATCGCCAAAGTCGTAAGTGCCGGTGTCATCCTCGTCACCTTCATCGCCGTCATGAGCAGCGTGCTCATCTTGCGGATCTGATTCATTGTGCACACCCTCATCGGAGTGATCATCATACTCATGATCATCGTGATGGTAGGGGTTGTGGTGCTCACTATCATAATCAGATTGTTGCTCACTGTGATGATCGTCGTCGTGATCGTTGTGATGGTGGTCGTTCTCATCGTGCCAGTAATCGTCATCATCACGGCTGGTGGCGAAGGCTGGGGGAGCTGCTAGGATTTGTTGGCGTAATTCCTCGCGCTCAAGGATTTCCTGCTCGCGTTGTTTACGCTTATGGAAGTAGGAGAGCCAGATACACATCTCATAGAGTAATATCATAGGAACTGCGAGAAAGGCCAGGGTGGCTACGTCGGGAGTCGGCGTAATAAGTGCAGCAATGACCACGATGGCAAGAATGGCATACGAGCGCGTGTTGCGCATGATCTCGTAATTGAGCACCCCTAGCTTGACCAAGGTCATGACTACAACGGGAAGCTCGAAGGCGAGGCCGAAGATCAGAGTGAACTGGGTGGCAAACGAGATATAATAACCAATTCGCCACTCATTGGTGACACCCATTTCCTGACTGTAGTTGTAGAAGAAATCTAGAACCTTTGGCAATACAAAGAAATAGGAGAACATCACACCTGCCAAGAATAAGCCGAAGCCGATAATCATTGCCGGCCAGAGTGCGTGTTTTTCTTTCTTCTTAAGACCTGGCAGGATGAACTGAAGAGTGAATAGGAGTAGCAATGGGAAAGAGAGGACAATGCCAGCAAAGAGTGAAAGCTTGATCGAGAGCATGAAGCCCTCGGTCGGGTTGAGCGCTTGCATGAGTACTAGCTTACCCCGTGAGTCTACTGCTGCATCTGGGCGCTTCTCCTTATCCATTAGTGCCTCTAGCTGAGAGCGCATCTCCTCTGTTATACCGGGGAAGCCCTCAATGAATGCCGATCCGGATTCATTAGTATTCTCCATTTCGACTGCTGCACGGTAATAGCGCACGCTGTCGGTGTGGAACTTAAGATTACGTTTGCCCTCAGGGTCGAGGTGCTTGAAGTAATAGTCTTGCTGGCCGGAGCTGAAATCAGAGGTGTCACGTTCCGCTTTCTTTGCCATTTCCCAACTTTCAAGGTCCAGCTTGACGCTGCCATTGGGCATTTTTTCCTTTTGGCTCACCAGCCACACCTGCTCAACAGGGCGGCGGATGATCTCCATGAGTTCATTGCGGAAGGCGAAGCAAAAGCCCATGGCGATCAGGAGTGTGAGCACTACGCGAGTGATCACGATACGAAGGTCCTCGAGATGCTCAAGAAATGGCTTCTCATCCTCGTCGTGCGTCTTGTCACGCAACTGGAATAATTTTTTTAGCAGAAACATGCCTGGGATGCTGGCTCTAATGGCGCGGGCGGCATTGGTTTAGACTAATAGCGCTGAGTTGGGAAGTCTCGAAATGAACAAGTCTGTGCCGGTTTAAGCCGTGTTTGTAGAGTTGTCTTATTCTGTGTTTAGTTCGGGCTCACACCTTGTTCCTTTCGCGCATGGCGATGATTCCGCGACGGATCACGCCAATGGTTTTTCGGGATAACCAGACGGCAATGATGACAACGGTCAGAAAAACAAAGAAAGCTGCAACCGGAGCCATGGCCATCAGACCAAAGCCAGCGATTACCATGCCGTCCTCTCCTAGGCTGGTGACTATGTTGGAGACAGGCTCGGGGGACATGTTGATGAGTAGGCGGCTGCTGGCCTTGGTGGCATGGGTAATCAGGGTTGTTCCTCCACTCAGAAGAGCTGCAATCACCGTGAGTGCTGGATCCATTTCACCCAGGACCGCTAAGGCAAGTAACGTGCCGCCCACTGGGCGGATGAAGGTGTGCACTGCGTCCCAGCTGCTATCGACCCACGGGATTTTGTCTGCGAAGAACTCAAGTAAGAACAGGACACCAGCAACACCGATGATCCACGGATTGGCAAGAATCGCCAGACTGTCGTATTTTTCCGCCAGATCGAGCCAGTTGAAGCGGATCGCCATACCGGCGAGAAAGGTGGTCAGGTAGAGGTTGATGCCTGAGAGGGTGGCAAAACCGAGCGCAACACCGAGCAGGGAGAGGGTTTCCATGAGGGCATTTTACTTCAAGAGAGGGAAAGCGCGATGGGAAAATGGAGGGAATCGCATAGTGGCAGTTTAAATTGAGAGTTCAGTTAGCCGCGGTGCGGCTGTTCTTGGTTCCTTGTTCTTGGTTCTTTGTTGGAGCGATGCTGCTGTTTGTGTCTGTTTGCATAAAGTGGGGCTTATCACCCAAAAGGGGGATAGACAACCCGGGCAGGCCGTGTTATAAATAAATCTATCTAAACGATTTATTTGTTAAATTGAATTGATAATAAGATAAGCTTAAGTGGTTTCCAGCCGCTTCAACATAAACAGACACCATTAAAACCAACAAAAAAACCCCAACCATCATTACAGCCATGAAAAATACAAAACTAACGACCTATGCGGCTATTGCCTGCCTCGGAGCCCTGTTACCTGCTCAAGCGGCAACGACCATCATTGACGGATTTTCTGCACACAGTGGAGGCGCTCTGGCTGCAAATAACATTGATGGTGATTGGCACGGTAATGGATCTGCCTGGAGTATCGGTGCAAATACCCTCACGCACGATCCAAGTGACCCTGGCTTCAATAACAACGCGAGGGAAGGGCTGATTGGCCAGATGATTACACCCACTGTAGGCTCCAGTTCTATTCTCAGGCTCTCTTTTGATTACAATGTCGGGGCAAGTAACAGGATTTATGTTCACCTGAGAGGCTTTGATGTTACAGGTGCCGGCCCTACGTGGTCAATCAACGGATTTGCAACCAATGGTAATGCCTGGGATAGCTTTGCCAATGGGACGATCTACAACCTTCATGACGGATTGACCTCGCCAAACAGTGGAAACGTAAACTCCGGAGATGCTGGTGAAGCGGTGTCCTTTACAGGCAGCGGCAGCGCATTTCTGGAAATCAATCTCAAGGATTACGCGGTCAACGATATCGCGGATTACGAATACCTCATGCTCGGCTTTGCTGCGAATGTTGGCAATGTGAACAATATTTCAACGATCAGCAACATGACCCTGGCTGTGCCCGAGCCTTCTTCGACTGCTCTGCTTGGGCTTGGTGGACTTGCACTGATGCTGCGCCGTAAGCGCAACTGATCCGCATCAGCGAACGGCGGATTAAGTTCAAGTTTGCCAACACGCAGCTTATCGTTTTTTCAAAAGCATCCCTGGTGTCGGGGGTGCTTTTTTCTTTTGCCGAAGGTATGCTTGGCGTTTTTGCGTCTTGGCGTGCCTGAGGAAATATCGCGCAGATAAGGAGTTCACGCTATGGCGCTAAGGAGCCAAGAAAGAAGGGGGATTCGCCCCGGCGCATGGCTTTTATCGTTTGCTTTGAAAGCGCTTCCTGTTTATGGAAGTGCTTTCCTGTTTACTGCTGCCTTATGAAGTTATTAAAGCCCCTGAAAGCTCATTGGATAAGCCACTGGATGATTATGATGCCCCTTATTTCTAGTAGTGTGTGTGAGGGAGGTTTTTCCTCTGAGCGAAAAGACTTTGAGGCTTTAGCGGGGCTGGTCGAAGCTCCTGCGATGGAGGAGGCGACGGGTTTTGACTCCTCGGAGGACTTGAAGGCGATTTATTTTGAGGGGTTGGATTACAAGGGCAAGCCGACCAAGGTGTTTGCTTGGTTAGGAATGCCTGAGGTTAAGGCGGGTAAAGCGGGCAAGATCCCAGCCAAGGTCCCTGCTATGGTGTTAGTCCACGGCGGTGGCGGCACGGCATTCAAGGATTGGGTGCAGAGGTGGAATAAGCGTGGTTATGCGGCGATCAGTATTGCGGTGGAGGGTCAGACGGATAAGAGATCTGAAGATGGAGAGTCATGGAGAAAACATGAATGGGCAGGGCCTTCTCGGGTAGGTATTTATGGAGATGCCAAGGAGGAATTTAAGGACCAGTGGATGTATCACGCAGCGGCAGATACGATTCTGGCGCACTCGTTGATTCGTTCATTACCCAGGGTGGATGCCGACAAGGTGGGGCTGATGGGGATTTCGTGGGGTGGGGTGATTACCAGCACGGTGATTGGCCTTGATGATCGTTTTGCCTTTGCGATTCCGACCTATGGTTGTGGTGACCTCTCCGAGGTTCAGAACCAGTATGGTAAGTCGCTAGCAAATAATTCGACCTACAAAGAAGTTTATGACCCG
>Ga0102905_1000273_pt1 | contig 8783 bp, 4 predicted proteins | sample Colrivmeta1556B3_FD_84973 | JGI IMG/M metagenome (GOLD analysis project Ga0102905, IMG submission 84973) | Estuarine microbial communities from the Columbia River estuary - metaG 1556B-3 | ecosystem: Environmental > Aquatic > Marine > Intertidal zone > Estuary | place: USA: Columbia River Estuary...
AACCATCAAGAACAACGGATTGACAATCTTGTCTCCCTCATTGTGCTCAAGCTTGCGGTAAAGCGCGTCAGCAATGTTGTCTGAAGCATGGGTCCAGATATCGATAACCTGCTGGTATCGCTCGTTATCTGTAATCACACCATTACGGTATTGCTTGGTCACCTTCTCAAGTTCGGCGTATGCCTTCACAAGCTCAGGCTTCTTCTCCTCAGGCACAACCATGTCGATGATTCCAATAGAGATACCAGAGCGGGTTGCCTCCATAAAGCCGAGTGACTTGAGAGCATCAAGAACCTTAACGGTAGATGATTGTCCAGCACACTGGTAACAACGCCAGATGATATCGCCAATCTGCTTTTTACCAACATTGAAGTTCAAGAACCCAAGACCAGAAGGCCAGATCTCATTGAAGCGGACACGACCTGGTGTAGTCACGATAATCTTACTTTCGTGATCACCAAAGAAGGTCTTCTCTTCCTTGCCAAAATCTGGGTTACGCAGACGAATCCAATCGTGATACTTCACCTTGCGGCTAGCAATAGCGAACTCAACCTCTGTTGTGTTCTCAAACAACGGCAAGTGGATTTCCTTACGGGCTTCAACTTCTTTCGCGGTAGGTGTGCGAGCGTAAGTGAGGTAGTAGGATCCGAGAATGATATCCTGTGACGGCACCGTGATCGGCTTACCACTGGCGGGTGAGAAGATGTTGTTGGGCGCCAGCATCAGCTGACGACACTCCATCTGTGCCTCCACAGAAAGTGGAACGTGCACAGCCATCTGGTCACCGTCAAAGTCGGCATTGTAGGCCGTACAAACGAGCGGGTGCACACGAATCGCAGATCCCTCAATGAGAACAGGCTCAAATGCCTGAATAGAAAGACGGTGCAATGTAGGAGCACGGTTTAACATCACTGGGTGACCCTTAGTCACCTCCTCGAGAATGTCCCAGACTTCAGTTGTCTTGCGATCAATCATCTTCTTGGCACTACGCACAGTGTGGCAGTAACCCAGGTCCTTAAGTCGGCGAATGATGAACGGCTCGAAGAGTGTCAGAGCCATCTTTTTAGGCAAACCACACTGGTTGAGCTTAAGCTCAGGCCCGATCACAATAACCGAACGTCCAGAGTAGTCTACTCGCTTACCAAGAAGGTTCTGGCGGAAACGTCCACCTTTACCCTTGAGCATGTCAGAGAGCGACTTGAGTGCACGGTTACCAGCGCCGGTGACAGCACGGCCATGACGACCGTTGTCAAACAACGCATCAACAGCCTCTTGAAGCATGCGCTTCTCGTTACGAATGATCACGTCTGGAGTCTTCAGCTTAAGAAGATTCTTCAAGCGATTGTTCCGGTTGATCACACGACGGTAAAGGTCGTTCAAGTCAGAGGTGGCAAAACGTCCGCCTTCCAGTGGCACCAATGGACGAAGGTCCGGTGGAATCACAGGGAGAACATTCATAATCATCCACTCAGGACGAGTATTGCTTTGAGCAAATCCGCGAGCCAGCTTGATGCGCTTGGCTAGCTTCTTCTTCGTCTGCTTAGAACGAGTGTTAAGCATTTCTTCTTCAAGCTGAACAGTAAGCTCGGCGAGGTTAACACCAGAAAGCAATGACTGAAGTGCTTCAGCACCCATCTCAGCTTTAAAGTTTGCTTCGCCGTAAGCGTCCTCAGCATCAAAGTATTCACTTTCACTGAGAAGCTGTCCTAGCTGGAGGTCAGTGCTCCCGACATCAGTTACAACAAAGTCCTCATAGTAAATAATTCTCTCAAGCTGACGTGCTGCCAGATCAAGAACCAAGCCAATACGGCTGGGCATACATTTGTAAAACCAGATATGCGAAACAGGCACCGCCAATTCGATATGACCCATGCGCTCACGACGAACGCGAGACAGAGTCACCTCAACACCACAACGGTCACAGACGACACCCTTGTGCTTGATGCGCTTGTATTTTCCACAAGCACACTCCCAGTCACGGGTTGGTCCAAAGATGCGCTCACAGAAGAGACCACCTTTTTCCGGTTTAAATGTTCGGTAATTAATTGTTTCAGGGTTCAACACTTCACCGCTGGACCAAGATCTCATGATCTCAGGTGATGCAACGGTAATGGCGACATGATCGAACTGCTCAGGCTTTTCGTTGACTCCGAAAAGTTCACGCAGGTTATTTTCAACGCTCATAATGATAAATAGTAAGTATTAAGTTTGATGGTTAGGTTGTATTGTCTGCGGTTAGAGTGTGAGGTCATCGAGTGAGAATTCAGCCCCGCCCTGTTTAGGTTTACCACCGGTTCCCGGTCTGACATCCAAACATAGAGACTGCATTTCCTTCATCAGAACGTTGAAGGACTCTGGTGTGCCTGCCTCAAGGTTGTTATCACCTTTGACGATAGCTTCGTAGATCCTTGTGCGGCCCTGAACATCATCAGACTTCACAGTAAGAATCTCCTGAAGGGTGTAGGCGGCGCCGTAGGCTTCAAGTGCCCAGACCTCCATCTCACCGAATCGCTGACCACCGTATTGGGCCTTACCACCGAGCGGCTGCTGGGTAACAAGACTGTATGGTCCAACGGCACGAGCGTGAATCTTGTCAGCCACTAGGTGACCAAGCTTAAGCATGTAGATCATGCCGACCACGACTGGGTTGTGGAAGGCTTCACCGGTGCGACCATCATAGAGTGTCGATTTACCACCGATAGTGCCATCTTTACCGTCACCAATCCAGGTGTAACCAGCGGTTTCAGCTTCGCCCTTCTTACGTTCGCGAACTTCACCATTGTCACCGACGTATTTGACGCCGTCGACTTTCTTGGCTTTGGTCATAAACTTCCAAATTTCTGCTTCTGGGATACCGTCGAAAATCGGGGTAGCCACAGTGAATCCTAGAGCTTTAGCGGCAACGCCAAGGTGGGTTTCAAGAACCTGACCAACGTTCATCCGTGATGGCACACCAAGTGGGTTCAGGCAGATCTCCACTGGAGTTCCATCACTGAGGTATGGCATGTCTTCTTCTGGAACGATAGTAGCGACAACACCCTTGTTACCGTGACGTCCAGCCATCTTATCACCAACACTAAGCTTACGCTTGGCAGCAACAAAGACTTTGACTTCCTTAATGGCACCTGGGTCGATTTCCTCACCGCTCTCAAGCTGATCAAGACGACGCTCACGATCTGTATCAAGCTCACCGAAGCGGCTTTCGAAAGTCGCGATGATCTCGAGAATCTTGTTACGGATCGGGGATGGATCAATCTCAATGTGATCGTAGATTGACGCTAGCTTACGAAGCAGGGTCTTAGTGATCTTGCGATTGGCAGGAATGATGATCTCGCCCGTTTGAGCATTTACAACATCAAGAGGAATCTTCTCTCCGAGAAGAATATCAGAGAGCTTCTCTGTGAGCTGCTCAGTGAGCTGATCCTTCTTTTTCTTGTAATCATCGTTGATCTTCTTGACCTGCTTCTTGAGTTTGACTGGATCCAGCTCATTCTCGCGCTTGCGAGCGAGGCCGTGAGTAACCACCCTGATGTCCTGGACAATACCAGTGCAACCGGAAGGGACGCGGAGTGATGTATCTTTAACATCAGCAGCCTTCTCACCAAAGATAGCACGAAGCAAGCGCTCTTCCGGCGCAAGCTCTGTCTCGCTCTTTGGCGTGATCTTACCGACTAGAATATCACCGGGCTTCACCTCAGCTCCGACGCGGATAATACCATCGTGGTCGAGGTTTTTAAGTGCCTCATCTCCAACGTTTGGAATATCACGAGTGATTTCCTCTGGTCCAAGTTTGGTGTCACGCGCGGCGCACTCAAACTCAGAAATATGAATTGATGTATAAATGTCCTCTTTAACGACCTTTTCAGAGATTACGATAGCATCCTCAAAGTTGTAACCATTCCAGGGCATGAATGCCACTAGGATGTTACGTCCGAGAGCAAGTTCGCCGCCTTCTGTGTTGGGGCCATCTGCAAGCACGTCACCAACCTTCACCTTGTCACCGCGATGGCAGATCGGCTTTTGGTTGAGGCAAGTGCCAGCATTGGAGCGCATAAACTTACGTAGTGGATAAGCAAAAATACCTTTAGCAGGGTTGCTCTTTACCGCAGTCATATCACTGAGGAACTTCTCGTCTGAGACAGGAAGCTTACCATCTTTAGTAGTGATAATCACTTCAGCCGTAGCAGCGGCAATCACACCATCAGCTTCAGCAACGATAACTGCACGTGAGTCTTCAGCCGCCTTGGCTTCAAGTCCTGTTCCAACAAGTGGAGCATCGGAAATCAGCAAAGGAACGCCCTGACGCTGCATGTTTGCACCCATGAGTGCACGGTTAGCATCATCGTGTTCAAGGAACGGAATGATACCAGCAGCAACAGATACGAGTTGCTTGGGAGAAACGTCCATGTAATGAACCGTCTTAGGATCAACCTCGATAAATTCACCGCTCTCACGAGCCGTGATTTTCTCGGTCAGGAAATTACCTTTTTTGTCAATGGGGTTACTTGCCTGCGCAATGAGGAATTCTTCCTCCTGGTCGGCTGTAACATACTCAATCTGATTGGAGACTTTACCATTCTTTACCAAACGGTATGGAGTCTCGATGAATCCGAACTCGTTGATGCGAGCATAGGTACAAAGTGAGTTAATCAAACCAATATTGGGACCCTCAGGAGTCTCAATAGGGCAGATACGTCCGTAGTGGGAGGTGTGAACGTCACGCACTTCAAAGCCTGCACGATCACGGTTAAGTCCACCAGGTCCGAGAGCTGAAAGACGACGCTTGTGCGTCAACTCCGCAAGCGGGTTGGTTTGGTCCATGAACTGAGAAAGCTGAGAGCGACCAAAGAAGTCACGAATTACAGCACTGAGTGCTTTCGGGTTGATGAGCTTTTGTGGAGTCATGCCCTCCAAGTTCACATCAAAGAGAGTCATGCGCTCCTTAACTAGGCGCTCTGTGCGAGCTAGTCCAACACGACACTGATTACCAAGCAACTCACCAACAGCACGCACACGACGTGAACCAAGGTGATCGATATCATCAAGCATGCCCTCACCCTTCTTCAAGCGAAGTAGGTATTTGACAGCACCCAAGAAGTCCTCGGGAACCATGATACGTGCTTTAGGATCAACATTGAGCTTGAGCTTCTGGTTGATTTTGTAGCGTCCTACACGAGTCAAATCATAACGCTTCTCATCAAAGAAGAGACGCTCCAATAGAGCCTTAGCGTTGGTGACGGTTGGCGGATCGCCAGGACGAAGCTTACGGTAAATGTCCTTAAGTGCGGACTCCTCATCGTGAGCTGGGTCTTTCTTGAGAGATTTAAGAAGAATTTCATCTTCGCGTGCGTCAATGACGTCGACGGTCTTGTAACCAAGCTCAATAAGCTGATTGACGTTACCAATTGTCATAGGCTCATAGGCCTTAACGATGACAACCTCATCATCGAGAATATCTTCGAAGGTTACCTTCTGAGCAAGTTCCTCTTCATCATTCGCTTTGATGATTTTTTTGAGGTCAAGCTTCTCAATGTTGTAGAAGTGCTCGCAGAGATCACGATCCGTAGGCCACCCCATGGCACGCAGGAAGGTAGTTGCGAGGAACTTACGACGACGACGGCGTCTATCGAGGTAAACGTAGAGCAGGTCGTTGGTGTCAAATTGCGTTTCCAACCATGAGCCACGGTCTGGAATGATGCGGAAAGAGTTAAGAGTTTTACCATTCAGGTGAGTAGATGTTTCGAAACAAATACCAGGTGAACGGTGAAGCTGCGACACGATCACTCGCTCTGCTCCGTTGATCACAAAGGTGCCACGACGAGTCATCATTGGCATTTCGCCCATGTAAACACGCTCTTTTTTAGTGCCACTTTCATCCTTAAGCTTGAAGGTTACGTAAAGACCCGCACTGAAAGTCTCTCCCGTTTGAAGTGCCTCGAGCGCAGTCGCCTTAGGTTCTTCGATGTCGTATGCAATAAATTCCAAGGTAATGGCCTCATCATAACTTTTGATGGGGAAAATCTCGCGAAACACTGCCTGAAGTCCTGAGTCATCACGCTGTGATGCTGCTATATCTCTCTGGAGGAAATCCTCATAGGATTTGCTTTGAACCTCGATCAAGTTTGGTGGTTCGATGACCTCATCAATTGTTCCGTAGTAGCGTCGTTCTGCCATAATAATAAGTGGGTATGAGCTTTAGTAAGCTTAGTGCTGGGTGCTTTGGGGCTGTTAACTTGGGTCGAGATGAATGCTTTCAATCTTTAAATACCACTGTCGTGCGCAGTATTTTCAGCTTCTTGCTGTAGGCAGATTTGCCCGCACTGTTACCAGTCCGGGCGATGATGCTTACAATTGTCGTCTCGATTTGAGTTGGGATTGATTAATTACCAAGAAACGTCTCCCTTGGTGATTGTGATGTAATGTAAAAGAAGGCTAGGCTTCTTGATTGGGGACTGACTTGTGTGCGGCGCTTAGATCATAATGGGCCAGAGGCACCGCACACAAAGAAAGTCTATATTTGCGTAGAACTGGAATGTTCTACTGAACGCAAGTATTACTACTTGAGCTCAACCTTGGCACCAGCTTCTTCAAGCTTAGCCTTGGCTGCGTCTGCGTCTTCCTTGGAAGCTGCCTCGAGGACGGGAGTGGGAGCACTCTCGACAAGTTTCTTGGCATCAGCAAGGCCGAGTCCGCTAGCAACTTCGCGCACTGCCTTAATGACAGCAATCTTGTTACCACCGGCTTCAGCGAGCACGACGTCGAATTCAGTCTTTTCCTCAGCAGCTTCAGCAGCAGCAGCAGGTGCAGCAGCGGCAGCAGCAGGAGCGGCGGCGGAAACGCCCCACTCTTCTTCGAGGGATTTTACAAGCTCAGCGGCTTCAAGCACGGTGAGTTTGCCCAGTTCTTCAGCTATTTTTGTTAAGTCAGCCATTTTGTTTTTCTCCTTTGTTGGTTACGTCGCGCCCGGAGCTTCCGGACATTTCAGCTCTTATGCCTAAGATCCGACGTGGGAACCTTATATTGTAATCAGGCGCTTCCCTGGAGAGGGATACGCCATCCGTTCAGATTGTTATTACCCTTCGTTTTTTGCCTGAATGACACGTGCCAGCGATGCTGCGGGCTCGTTGAGGGTGCGGACCAGCTGAGAAGCTGGTGCATTGATAGTGCCGAGAAGTGTAGCAAGCAACACCTCGCGTGAAGGTAGATCAGCAAGAGCCTCAATTTGAGCTACCTCGAGGATGTCGCCATCGAGGATGCCAGTTTTTACTTCAGGCTTCTTGAACTCCTTGACGAAGTTCTTGATTGTCTTAGCTGCACCACAGACATCTGATTCGCCAGTAACGAATGCAGTTTGTCCAAGCAAGTGCTCGCTGATATCAGGGAGCTCAGCATTGGCAATCGCTTTGCGCATGTAAGTATTTTTAGCAACATGGCACTCAGAACCGTTCTCGGTAAGGCGTGTGCGCAGCTCGTCGAACTCAGGCACAGTCATGCCAGTGTAATCAACCACCAAGACGAAGGGGGATGAGTTGACGCGCTCAAAGAGCTCGTCGATGATGTATTTTTTATCAGGATTCATGGTCTTATCTGTCCTTGGTTATGATTAGTTGAAAGTATAGAGGGATGATTCGAGAGCAACACCAGGACACATACTTGCGCTGATAGTAACATTCTCGATGTAGTTGCCTTTCGCTGTTGCTGGCTTTGCTTTGAGCACACTCTCCAGAAGAGCTGTGGTGTTGTCAGTAAGCTGGTCTTCACTGAAGGAAGCCTTGCCAATTGCAGCAGAAACGTTGCCGTTCTTGTCGAGCTTGTAGTCGATACGACCAGCCTTGACCGCATTCACTGCAGCTGCTGTGTCCTCAGTAACGGTGCCTGTCTTTGGGTTAGGCATGAGACCACGCGGCCCGAGCACACGTGCAATCTTGCGAACTTCCAACATAGCATCAGGAGTTGCAATAGCGGCATCAAAATCGGTGTAACCTTCTTGAACCTTCTTGATAAGATCTGCCATGCCGACTTCATCGGCACCCGCTGCCTCAGCAGCTTTGGCTGCATCACCAGATGCAAAAACAACAACACGCACTGACTTACCTGTGCCGTGCGGGAGTGCAACTGACCCACGAACCATTTGGTCGCTTTTACGAGGATCGATTCCAAGTTTGAATGAAAGTGTGACAGTTGGATCAAACTTAGGTGCAGGGAATTTCTTGACGATTCCTACTGCTTCTTCGAGGCCGTATTGCTTGTCTTCTTCGACAAGTTCGGCCGCCTGCTGGTAGCGTTTACTTCTTTTGCTCATTGTTTTGTTTGCAGTGCTGACGGATTTTTTTGCTAAGTATTAGCGATTAATTCCTCCTGCGGTTTTGGTTTTCGTATCGAAATTTGTATATTAGGCTGACAACTAAGGCGATTTACATGCCTTTGATCTCGAGGCCCATTTGGCGGGCTGTGCCAGCAAGAATCTTAGCTGCCTGTTCTGGATCGTTGGTGTTGAGGTCGGCGATTTTAGCGCTGACGACATCCATGAGCTGAGCTTTGGTAATGCTTCCACATGACTCTTTATTAGGCTCACCAGATCCTGATGCAATTTTTGCTGCCTTCTTAAGAAGGACCGCTGCTGGTGGCTGCTTAGTAACAAAAGTGAAGGATGCATCTTTGAATACGGTAATGACCGTAGGGAGAAGATCTCCAGCTTGTTTCTGAGTAGATGCGTTAAAGTCTTTGCAGAATTGCATGATATTAACGCCGGCCTGTCCGAGCGCGGGGCCTACGGGTGGTGA
>Ga0102905_1000300_pt1 | contig 8486 bp, 4 predicted proteins | sample Colrivmeta1556B3_FD_84973 | JGI IMG/M metagenome (GOLD analysis project Ga0102905, IMG submission 84973) | Estuarine microbial communities from the Columbia River estuary - metaG 1556B-3 | ecosystem: Environmental > Aquatic > Marine > Intertidal zone > Estuary | place: USA: Columbia River Estuary...
AAATGAATTAAATGGTTTACCAGACCTAACTGGGGATGAAATATTTTATAGTACACAGGATATAAACTTATACAATTCTAATGAAGTTTTTGCTAAACAACGAGAACTTATAGGTCAGTTTGAAACAGGTGTTGAGTCTTTGGCTAATCTTGGAGTTTATTTTAGCCATAGTATAGATACTTTGGAATTAGAATTTACCAAACCCTTAGCGTTTGAGATAGAGTTAAACAGAGAAGGTTTCGCTACCGAGTCCTCTAGTGAGGAATTAGTAACTTATTCCTTACATACACCTTTGGGGGGTCAGTCAGAACAAGAAAGAGTACATGCTTATCGTGTGTATAGGCAGTTAGGAGATAAAGATTCCGATATTGTTTTTTTCGAGGAGACAGATCAAAGTTTACTTCTAGCTTGGCAAGATGCGTTCAAAGACGCTCCGGAGGGGTATGGTCCCATCCAAAGACTAAGGGTTAATGAAGAAACAAAACAGATACTGCCAACCATAGTTATAGGGGACCGTGAGTTAATTGCTAGGCATTTATATCTAAAACAAGGCGCACCTAAAAAGCACACCTTAAGTCCCGTAGTAGAAAAATATCTTGGATCAGATTACAAAAACAACAAACTAGTTAGGAAAGCTTTACTTGTTAATGGTAGAGATCTTCCGGAAACGATGTCTTTTTCTTTTGGTGCTACAGATTCCGTTATAACAAAACTTGATATAACTAGTAATGAATCTTATTTGACAATGCTTAGAGATGCTCAGGAAAGTATATTAAGTAATCTGCGTAAAAATAAATTTGAAAAGAAGTCTAATCCTACAAGACCAGAATCTATATTAGAACTTATTAATACAGAGACTAGTGAGGGGTCATCGAGATCGGTCAAGGACGTACTCAAAGGATTAGTTTCTGGTTTTGTAGCTGATGAGGAAACAAGACTCAAGAGAATATTAGTAACTTCAGACGAGATAACCTCAGACTTGCTAACTCCAGCAATACTAGATAAGTTTAAAAGATTGCATGTAAACGCTACAGTAGAAACTTTGCCATTATTTCAATATAGTGGGTACAAGTTACTGGAACAAAAAGTAAAGTTTAACTTTAATGAGGTTCCTATATTTAGAAGTAAAGGAGAAAAGCTAGCCTCATCCTTTTATTCTGGCACTTATCAAATATTAGGATATAGCCATAATATTAGTTCAAAAGAACTAACATCAACGTTTACTTTAATGTCTATTCTCGATAAGGAGGATGTTGAAGCTATCTTAGAAGACGAGTCAGTATTCGGTGATGCCGACAAGGAGAGGCTATATAATATATTTAATGACTACCTTAAGACAGAGATACTTAAGAATCCGAACATCATAACACCAGAAAATGTTTTTGGTGTTTTAGGCGAAGAGCAGAAAAACATAGTTAACCCCGGTCTTTTTTAAATGGATATATTATTAGCAGAAGTAGTACCTTATAGTAAAGGAGGTATGCCTACTTCCTTAAATGTTAGATTTAAAGAGCTAAACCCAGAAACAGGTGAGATGCAACTACGAGGAGAGACTTTTCCAGTAACGTACACATCACCTTATTGGACTGGGAATGAAGGAGGTATGGTATCCTTTCCTCAAGTTGGTACAGAAATTTTGATTTGTAAGGTCGAGGGTCAGGAACTTACTACTACCTACAGTCTGTAGTAGACAATGCCTCATTAAGTAGAACAGACAAAAACCTAAGAAGAGCTTCGGGAGTACCTATGAAAAAGACATTCATGGGTGAGAGGGGATCAGGACTTGTGATCAATGATGAGTTTTCTAAAGACTATCAAAACATAGGAGTCCAACTTAAATCAGCTACAGGGAAGAAGGTAACACTAAATGACTCCCCTCAGATTGATGGTGTAGCTATAACTAACGGGTTGGGTGATTACTTAAAGATGATGGCAAAGCCAATAAATAGTCTTATTGGAAAAGTCAGGTCTTTTGTTCTTAGAATGAAGTATGATATTGATATTCTTAGCGACGAAGGTAGAATTCATATTGAAAATCTTCCCAACGCAGATAACATAAACATAGTTAACAATGGAGGAAATCCGACAATACTAGGAGTTACTACTTACGATCCCCAAAAGGGTAATATCAACCTACAGACAGAAGTTAATGATATTAACCTATTTGCTAAAGGTCCACAAGGAAGAATATTCATTAAGTGCTTAAACAAAGCTACGGGAGTACTAAACCTTATAGATCTTGAAACCGCAGGTCTTGGTTCTAGGATAAGCATCAAGTCTGGTGGTAATTTAGACCTAGAAGCTATGGGGGACCTAAATATAAAAGCTACAGGTAACGTAAATATTCAAGGTACTCAAATACACCTAAACTCTTTACCTATAATAAGCAAACCTGAGATAGACAACTACTTAAACTTAGGTGTGGAGATTTAAAAAATGGCAAGCAGTGAAAGCATTTCTGGAGATTTAGGAAAAGCAGTTGATGGTATTGATGGTGCTAGTGATTTCCTAGACGATGCATCTAAAACTATTAGCGACCCAGTAGGAGCATTAGCAGAACAGCACGGAATACCTCCGTGTCTGTTAAAGCTAGGTAAGCAAGTATTAAGTAAATTGTCAAGCTCCATACTAGGAGGAATCTCTGCTTCTATGATAGGTGGTTCAGAGAAGTCTCAAAACTGGTTACAAAGATTCACTGCTTGGGTAGCTAATGTGGGTGGTTTTTTTGAAACTCCAACAGAACAGGGGACCTCTTGGTTAGAGTTAGATCTTCCCGGATTCGGGGCGAGCTTGTCAGATCTAGCTGGTGCCTTTGATGCGGTAAGCGATTTAGCCGACGATGTTTCGGATGCTTTAAAGTGTATAAAAGACTTTCATGATTCTTTAAATCCACCGAAATCTTCTCTTTCCGAGGAAAGCATAAGAGCTTCCTTTAGCCCAGCGATGAACGCTAGAGCAGATCTCCATAGAGAGTTATTAGCCGCTATTGATGATTCTCTGTCAGATATTAACGATATTTTAGAGGAGAGGAGACTAGATCCTAGCTTAGAGCCGACACTAGGGTCTGACGATCCCGGATTAGATGAGGAAGTGTTTAGGCTTGTGTATGGTCCTCCTTTGTCTCAGAGAGGTCAATACACTCTAACTAGTGATGGCTTGTACTACGACTCACAAACAAGTGGATTAGACCCTATTAACTTAGCCATTTCTGGCACTGTAGCTCCCGGAGATGTGTGGAAGTACGACTACGATCCAAACTTAGGTGGGCGAGGAGATTCCGTTAGCCTAAGAGCGTTAGAAGTATTTAAGGACAATATCTTTGATATTAACATTATTGATGATAGTGCAGGATTACAGAAATTCTACAACGGAGACACACCTCTCCAGATCCTAATACAACAAAGAGATAAACAACTTTCAGACTTATCCGGAGTACTAGTAGAATTTCAGCAGTCTTACGGTGATGATTCTCAGATAACTAAAAACCACAGAGAGTCTATAATTACTGCTGCATCTAAGCATAATTTTGGAATTGATAAAAGAAAAAAACAGATCGAGGTTTATGTAAAGGTTCCTACTCTGTACGGAGAAAATCCTGTAGTATCTCCCGGTAATGTCCCAATAAACGACTTCTCTCTTTTAGAGGAGTTAAATGTTTCCGTAGATCTAGAGAAACAAAAATCTCTAACGTTCAAACAAGGCGAAGTTAATGGTATCGTATTACCGATTAATCCTACCTTTGTTGCACCTACCGAAAAGGCACCTACAGTAAGTTATAACCACTTAAACGTCCCTAATGTAGGGGTAGAGAGTATTACTAACGAATCAACATCGTCTGCGCCAACATTGTCCTTAGTTGATGGAATCTCTACAGAAGGTCTTGTAGCTATTTACAACTTCTTGGAAACTTCTAGAACTACCCCTTCGAGTTTAGAGTTTGCTGTTACAAACTCAGCAGGATCAAACAAGTACAACAACGCTCAACTAGCTGCTGCGAATGCTAAAGATGTTTTCAGGAAGGGTTTAGGAATTCCTTACTTGCAAGGGATTGCTAAAAACAAATCAACAGATGTTACTTCTGCATCTGGTATGGGATCATTCTATAAACTACCAGATACTAAAGAGTTCCGAGAACTTACTTACAACAAAGAAGGATTTACTGTAGAGTTCTGGGCTCACGTTCCAGACTTGACGAGTTCTTCCGCTTGGGTTGATGGGGATTTATCCTCACTTACTAAGTGTGTTTTAGCTAGTGAGAATGTTGGGTCTAAAGAGAACTTTAAACCCCTTGACAATTTTGGCAATCTTAGAGATTTAGATTACTTAGAGTTAGACAGGGGAGATCAGTTTGTACAGGGTCTTATAATAGGGTTTACTAGGGATAGGAGAATAACTCAAGACGCTGGCTACAGTAACCTAAACGAAGATAACTCTTCTGCTAATACAAAGTTCTTTATAGCACCAACACAATCTAGAGATCTTTCGAGTGCGTCTTGGATTAATAGTAGTGATTGTTTACAAGACACGACTTACTTAGGACACTCTGTAGACCTTAACACTACCACAAATGGAAAGTCCTTTGGTGGAGTTTCAAGTGAGTTTGTATTGTGTACTATAACCGTGGATCCTGCCGAAGACTCCATTAGATTTTACGCAGATTCTGAGCTTATATCTGAAACAACCGTAACGGAAAGTTTTGGGCTAGCTAAAAAAGAGCCTTTAAACCTACCTAGTAGGTATATGAATAACAGTTTTGAGTACTCAAAAGATACTACAGATGCTCCGAGTACTTTACACGAAGGACCAAAACTAAACAACTTTTACACACCTTGGATTGTAGGGGGAGGCTATACGGATGGTATGGCTAACCACAATAACTTTTTAGGTGGAGACAGGGGTGGTAATACTAGCCCACTAAACGGCCATATCGGCAGTATGAAGTTCTACTCAAGAGCTATATCGGGAGAAGAGATTATTAGTAATTACAACACACAGAAAAGATTTTTCAAAGATATTGATTTAGATAAATCTTTATCTGTTACTGCTAAGTTTATTGATCAGTACTATGGACCTCCTAACGAGGAGTACACCACGGCTCATCTTTTTGATTTTTACGAAGCCAAAGACAAACTGCCCGGAGGAAACCCTACCTATATTCAGTTCTATCCCGGAGGTGGAATTGGTGGTAGTAAAGCGGACTTTGCTGACACTTCAATTAAAGACTTTATAGATAATGGTATAAACGTAGTGGCTATAAACTACAGACTACTTAATACTACTGGAGAGTTAGCGGATGCTAACACATTCCCCATTAAGTATCCTTGGATGATTGCAGGAGAAGGGTTCGGATCCTCCAACGACTCCAGTGCTGCAATGCTTCCCATTAACGACAATACAAAACCACTTTTAACTTTATCTGGGGGTCCTGAAACAACAAACTTCAAATCTAGTTGGCAGGATGCTGCGAGAATTATTCAACATCTTAAGTATAACCACCGAAAGTACGGTGTAGACAAAAGTAAGATTATTGTAGGAGGTTCCTCTTTCGGAGCAGTTATCGCTAACTGGGTTACGTGGGCACCTGATTTCGCAGCAACTAAATCTCAAACGAATGATCCTGTATTATGGGAATCCACTGAGGTGTATGCTGGTGTATTTGGAGCTACTGCTTTTAGTGTAGAAAACTTTTACAGAGTAGAGAGCTTTGTAGATGCTAACGCTAAGGGTTATGGAAACTCAGGAGGAAAAACTATCTATGATATTTCTGGCTCAGTTTATGTGCCTAAAGGAACTGTCGGAGAATCTTATGAAGTAGCATCTCCTACCTCTGGAACAGACTACGAGCCCGGATTTAAGAGTGCTCAGCTTGAAGATCTTGAAGACAAAACCAAATATGCACTAGGAACACTCCTTCAAAATAGAGACATTAGGGTTGGTGTAGCTACTACGTATAATACTTACGATGATGTAGAAAACTTCTCGGATTGGAGTTCTATTCCGGGACTTAAAGCCAACCACGAACAACTTAACATGGATTGGAGAGCTAGGGTTTATTGGAGTGGGGATAGGCACTCAGTCTCAGCAGGGGACTTTGGAGATCCAACTTTTGGTTTGGATCATCTAAAGTTTGGTAAGCCAGAAAATGAAAATATCCCTGCTCTATATCGAGCAGGTACTATGAGTACGTCTGCTGCTAACTTAGAAGCTATATCTGATTGGAAGGTAGTATTAAGTGAAGATGCTCTAACAACATTCAGTTCTACCTTTGGTGTAGACATATTAACGTTCTTACCAGATACTTCTAGTTTGAATGACTACTATAACGCTAACCCTACTACAGTAGTCAACGGTATCCCGCTTTCAGCTTACCAAACTATCGTCTCAAACACACCTCAAGTAAGCGCAGTCCTTGATTTTAGTGGTTTTAATTTTGGTCCTCCGAATGCAGGAAGAGAAAATGAGTGGGACGTTAGTAATATAAATATTAATCATGGTGGGTCTGGTAAAGTTATTAACCCTTTTGCAAACATTGACCTTAGTGGACCCAGCGGAAAAATACAGGATTCTTCCGCTGTTGGTCTTGGTGGGTATTGGAATGATAGGTGGGTTACTAGAGATGTTCACGATGCTGCGTTTAGTATACAAGCAGCAGAAAAGCTAAAGACTGCTTACTCATCAGAAACCCACCAATTACATACATCATGTATTCATACTAACCCTGAAGTGTACATAAGACCCGGATACTTATCTGATTTAGAGTCTGCTCTTTTATCTGTACCTCCTACAAATAGCTTAGGAGAACCTAACACGGAAACCTTTCAGATCTTGAGTGAGAGAGAGAATGTGAATTGGGTGATTGAAGTTTTAGCTAGAGACATAGATTATTTTGCTGATAAAGTTGGAACCTTAGCTGTCCTACCAGACGGACCAGACAAAATAGTAACATAGCACTATATAAGATAGGAGTTTAACTATGGCAACAAATCAAACAGTAACGGTTTATGGAGGACAACCAACACAACCGAATAAAGCACAAGCAACATCCAAAAAGGATAGATTTGTTGGACTTAACTTCCCTTTAGGATCAAGAAAAGAGGTAGGAGGGTATTTCTCTAGAACTACCGATGTAACCTCGGTAAGAGCAGCAATAAAACAACTTATGCAGACAGAAAGAGGGGAGAGGGTAATGCTTCCAGATTTCGGAGTTAGCTTAAGGAGGTTCTTATTTCAGCCTTTAGACGAGAATACATTTGATGGTATTAAGAGAGAAGTATCTACTTCTTTTAAAAAGTATATAATTGGAGCAACTTTACTAAAACTCTCTGTCTTCCCACTGAATATAACTGGTCCTAGTGGAGGAAACTCCTTAAAATTAATATTACTCTTTAGTTTAGATAAAGAGGATTCAATCATATCAGAAGTAGAGGTTAAATTAATTTAATGAAATTTACAACAAATATTAGCTCAGACTTTCTAAAGTTAGCTAAAATGCCAGAGAAGAGTAAACCTTCTCTTATTAACTTTGCCGCAACAGATTTTGATACGTTGAAGGCTGAATTAATCTCCTACGTTAAAGCAGTTTATCCTACTGACTACAATTACTTTGCAGAGTCAGATTTAGGTATGATGCTTTTAGAGCTTGTAGCGTATATGGGGTCAGTAAACTCTATGAAGGTTGACATGTTAGCTAACGAAAGCTTTTTAGAAACTGCCGTACAGAGAGAAAGTGTAAAAAAGCTATTAGACTTAGTTGGAGTTAACCTCAAAGGACCTTTATCTTCAGCCGCTGACATAGAAGTTACGTTTGATAATGCTTCCACTGAGTATACTATTACCCCAGAGAACAGAGTTTTTACTACCACTTCTCCTGAGGATGGAGGACAAGTTACTTTTACTTTGTATAAAGTAGTAGATGGTAAAGTTGATACTGCTAATAGTAACGGAAATATAAACTTGTACGATATAGAAGCAGACCCTTCTGTAGATGCCTTAAACCCTGTAGGCTTTAGCAATTTAGCAGTACAGGAAGGATCCTTAGTTTCTGAGTCTGGCACATTTGCTTCTACAGAAGGAGTAAAGACAATCTCTCTAGCTAATACACCTGTGGTTGAAGGAAGTATTCAAGTTTTTATAACCTCAGATAACGCATCTATTGATGGGGCATTTACAGAAGTTCCTAGTATCTTCCAAGCCTCTGGAATATCAGACAAGGTATTTGAGGTTGTTAGTGATAGTGATTTTAGATCAACCGTTGTTTTTGGCGAAGGCACTGTTTCAGTATCTCCGGGAGTATCTGATACTTACTTTGTAACATATAGAGTAGGGGGAGGAGTTCGAGGTAATGTTATATCTAATTCTATTACAGGATCTTTAAATACAGTAGAAGGTCCTACTGGGCAAATCACCAACCCGACACCAGCAACAGGAGGAGCTAACGCAGAAACAATAGAACACGCTAAAAGGTGGGGTCCTCTAACCTTCGCTAG
>Ga0102905_1000304_pt1 | contig 8449 bp, 8 predicted proteins | sample Colrivmeta1556B3_FD_84973 | JGI IMG/M metagenome (GOLD analysis project Ga0102905, IMG submission 84973) | Estuarine microbial communities from the Columbia River estuary - metaG 1556B-3 | ecosystem: Environmental > Aquatic > Marine > Intertidal zone > Estuary | place: USA: Columbia River Estuary...
ACTTCATAATTTCCATTATATCCTCAACTTTTTCAATAGTAGCATCAACATCATTTTCTGAAACCACATCTTTGACAACACCAGTCATGGATTTGCATTTTGGACATCCTGTTCCTAAAATTTTAATTACTTTGGTCATAATATTTATATTTGTTTATTGCCAATAGACAATATGTCTATTAAAAATATCAATGAGAAAATTGTCGAAATAATGTTTTTCTAGTTTTCTTAATTGATACCATACTTTATTTTTGGCAGTTGTAATTCTTCTTTAATAAGACCTGCCTTTTTTTATTCTTTTAAATGGTGTGAAACCGTTGATTGAGAAATCGCCAATACACCTACCAAATCTCTGATGAAACAATACGATTGATTTTCAAGGTTTACTAAAATGGAAACACCAGAAGGATGCCCTAAAGCTTTTGCAAAATTTGCCAATACTTTAATATCTTCCTTATATGCTTTACACTCTAAACTTCTTCTTATATTTCTTATTGTAAATTTACGATAGGTTCTTAGGTTGAAAAGTGACTTTTATCACTTTATAAAGATTTTTTGTAGGTGGGAAGAAACAGTTCTTTTATTTATTTGTGTTGTTTTTTTGACGTTGAGTTTTCAGATTGTGGGCAATGCCACATGATATAAGCCCGTTTTAATAACTTATATGAGACATCGAAAAATGTGCGTTGATTTTACTAGCTAATCAAGAAATATTCTTAGTCATCAGTTCGTAACATTTAAAACAATTATCTATAACTTTACCAACATCATTCCAGTTATATAATCCATGACAAAAATATTACTCCTCTCAGATACGCATAGTTATATTGACGACGACATTTTAAAATACGTAAAACAAGCTGATGAAGTTTGGCACGCAGGAGATATTGGCGATTTAAAGGTTACTGATGCCATAAAAGGACTAAAACCTTTACGCGGTGTTTATGGTAATATTGATGATGATAAAGTACGTTTAGAATTCCCAGAGCATAACCGGTTTATTTGTGAAGATGTTGATGTTTGGATTACACACATTGGCGGTTACCCACCAAAATATAATAGTAGAGTTTATGAAGGCATTAAGCAAAACCCTCCAAGACTTTTTATTTGTGGGCATTCTCACATTTTAAAGGTGATGCCTGATAAAAAACTAAACTTAATACACATGAATCCTGGAGCTGTTGGCAAACACGGATTTCATAAAGTAAGAACCATGCTTCGGTTTACCATTGACGGAAAAAAAATTGATAATTTAGAGGTTATTGAGTTTCCTGTAAGGCATCCAAAAACTAATTCCTAACAGTCTCTTTTCAAAATAAACAGTAACACTATCTAACACAGAAACGTTACTTAGTAGTCAGGTGCGTTAGGGATTGAAGCGGCATCCTTTTTTTAAACTAACTAACACAAAATTAGCTTTCAAGTAAATAATAAACAGGTAGCCACGTCGCACACTCCTCGCTATGACGTTTAAAAAAGATATAGCGGAAAGCCTGACCCGATAGGGTAACGCCAAAAACTAAAAAAACGCTGCGAATTTGATTGATAAATTGTAAATTTGCAACCTTATTAAAAAAAACAGTAAACATTATTATTTATGAGTCAAGTAAAAGAAAATGATACGGTAAAAGTACACTACACAGGAAAACTAAGCAATGGTCAAGTTTTTGATAGCTCGGTAGACAGAGAACCATTGGAAGTAACTTTAGGTCAAGGTATGCTTATTCCTGGTTTTGAAAAAGGTATTATGACTATGGAATTAAACGAGAAAAAAACAATTAACATCCCTGTTGCTGAAGCTTATGGCGACGTGCAAAAAGAATTGTTATACGAAGTAAAGAAAGAACAACTTCCACAAGATATGAAGCCAGAAGTAGGAATGGGACTAGCATCGAAAGGTGAAGATGGAAGAGAAGTACAATTTCGTATCGCTGAAGTTAACGAAGATCATATTATTGCTGATGCCAATCATCCATTAGCTGGACAGGATTTAACTTTTGACTTAGAGCTTGTTGAAATAAAATAGCAATTCGTTTTATTAAAAATTTTAAAAGTCTGGATATACTCCAGGCTTTTTTTGTGTCATTTTTTTTAAATGAGTTTATTTAAAATAAATAACCGTCGGATTAAACATAAAGGTCATTAACTTGAGATCCCGATATCAATCGGGGCTCGTTCAACTACGTATTTTAAATACATTGCTACACCTTTTTCAAAATAGAGTTTCACTAATAAAAAAACCCAAAGCTTTCACCTTGGGTTTCACACTAATACTAAGATGTTAGGTTTATCGTAACCTATCAACAGATTTTACAAGTTCTTCATCCTTCTTGATGGCCTTATTAGCTAAAGCCAATAACACGATAGAAACAATAGGGAGAAGCATCCCAATACCTTTCTCAGAAACCGCCGTCTCTCCAGATACATTTAGTGATTGATACACGAAAAATCCTAGTAAAATAAAGTTTAATATGATGTTAAGTCGCCCCATAACAAATTGAGACTTCCTATTTTTATACATAAAAATCGTTACTACAGACAATACTGCTGAACCCAGAAATAATCCCAAATAAAGCACGTCGTCTTTTACATATACATTTACACCTTCATTAGTAATCCATAAATGAAATACAAAAATGAGTCCCGCTGAAATTCCAGCAGCTAATAAAAGGTATATAGTTTGTATACGTTGTAACATAATAATTTAAAAACTAGACCGCAAAAATACTAGAATTATTGCTAAAAATTAAAATAAAGTCGTATAATTGCAGTAATAATTTACAACAACCGCACATACAAGCGGTTAATTCTTCAAGATTCAAAAATCATTTTTCAGAATAACTCAAGTTAGTATTCAAATAAAATATTCAATTAAACATCAATGTTTGAAATTTCACAATTAAAAGAAAAAAAACTCACTGATTTACAGGAGATTGCTAAAAAATTGAACGTTCCTAAATACCGTTCAATGAAAAAATTAGATTTAGTATACCAAATACTCGATCAACAAGCTGCTGACCCAAAAGCAGTAAAAGCTGTCGTAGCTCCAGAACCTTCTTCAGAAACAAAAACTCAAACACCACCTGCTAGAAAACCTAGACAGCGTGTTCAAAAACCTGCAAGAAACGAGCAACAACAAAATAGCGATAAGGCACAAGATAACAAACCGGAAGTTGAAGCAGTGCCAATAGCAGAATCGACTCAAAAAACTGAAGCAACACCAAACGTTGTTGTTCCTCAAAATAAAGAAGAAAAAAAGCCGGTACATAAGCCAAATCCAAGACCGCGCAATGATAACCAGAAAAAACCGAATCCAAGACCTGACAACAATCCAAACAAAAATCAGCATAAAAACCAGAAAAGTGGTAATGTTGATAAGGGTAATAAAGATACCAGAAACCGTTATCGTGACCCTGATTTTGAGTTTGATGCCATTATTGAAAGCGAAGGCGTTTTAGATGTCATGCAAGATGGTTATGGATTTTTACGCTCATCAGATTACAATTATTTATCATCACCAGATGATATCTATGTATCGCAATCACAAATTAGATTATTTGGTTTAAAAGTTGGGGATACTGTTTTAGGACAAGTGCGCCCGCCAAAAGAAGGCGAAAAATATTTCCCTTTAATTAAAGTGAGTCAAATTAATGGTCAGAATCCAAATGTTGTTAGAGACCGCGTGTCTTTTGAACATTTAACACCATTATTTCCTCAAGAAAAATTTAATTTAGCAGGGCGTCAAAGCACCATCTCTACTAGAATTATGGATTTGTTCTCGCCTATTGGAAAAGGACAACGTGGTATGATCGTATCGCAACCAAAAACTGGTAAAACGATGTTACTAAAAGATGTCGCTAATGCTATTGCAGCAAACCATCCAGAGGTTTATCAAATGATTTTATTAATTGATGAACGTCCTGAAGAGGTAACCGATATGCAACGTAACGTTCGTGGTGAAGTTATTGCTTCAACCTTTGATAAAGAGGCTCACGAGCATGTTAAAATTGCAAATATTGTTCTTGAAAAAGCCAAACGTTTAGTAGAATGCGGACATGATGTGGTGATTCTTTTAGACTCTATCACGCGTTTAGCAAGAGCTTACAATAGCGTTCAACCTGCTTCTGGTAAAATATTAAGTGGTGGTGTTGATGCCAACGCACTACACAAACCAAAACGTTTCTTTGGTGCAGCTCGTAATATTGAAAATGGAGGTTCGCTTACCATTATTGCTACAGCACTTACAGAAACAGGTTCTAAAATGGACGAAGTAATTTTCGAAGAATTTAAAGGAACGGGTAATATGGAACTTCAGTTAGATAGAAAAATATCTAACCGTAGAATTTTCCCTGCTATCGATCTTACATCTTCAAGTACGCGTCGTGACGATATTTTATTAGACAAAGTTACTATTCAACGTATGTGGGTGATGCGCAAGTACCTTGCAGATATGAATCCTGTTGAAGCCATGGAATTCATTAACGAACGTTTCAAGCAAACTAGAAACAACGAAGAGTTTTTAATTTCTATGAATGGTTAATTAGAAGTAAATATTTTATTCCGCCATCGCGGAAATCTATATAACTAACTCAAACTAAAAAAGCCTCGACATATATGTCAAGGCTTTTTTTATATATTTTTAAAAAATTTTTGAAATATTTAATTATTCAAAAGATCCCTATATTCTTTTAAGTCAGCAATATTTGCTTTGTTGTTAAGATTTCTTATTAGAGATATTAAATACTTAAGACTTTCTATTGGAGACTCATCATTACTTGCTTCAATAGAACCATCTTCTTCTATAGGCTCATCATCAAGCATAGGTATTAGGAATGCATCGTTTTCTTCTATATGCTCATAGGTTAGCCTAAGCACTTTTACTACTAAAGGAATTTGCTCTTCTAAAGCATACGTTCTTAATTCCTTGATGTCATCGATTAAAACATCTGTATTAATACCTGTCTTATCAAGGTCTTTAAGAATTTTATCGATTACTTTTATTGCTTTTTTATTTTCCAATGGTGTAGATTATATAAATAATTAACTTCTTATAGTTGCAAATTTATATTATTAAAAGACAAATACAGTTGTTTTTTTACAATTTTGTTTCTTAAACTTGAACAATTATAATAATTCCTTTTAACATTAAAATTATTTAATGTTAAAACAAAAAAAGCCTCTCATTTCTGAGAAGCTTTTATATATTTTAAAACTTAAAATCTAATTAAAGTGCAGCAACGTGTTTCGCTAAACCAGATTTCAGGTTAGCTGCTTTGTTAGCATGAATAACATTTTTCTTTGCTAATCTGTCTAACATAGAAATAATTGAAGGAAACATTGTTTCAGCTTCTTTCTTATCAGTTAACTCACGTAATTTTTTAATAGCATTACGAGTTGTTTTATGCTGATATTTGTTAGTTAAGCGTTTTGCTTCGTTACTTCTAATTCTCTTTAATGCTGACTTGTGATTTGCCATTTTGTTTTTTTCTTAATTTTTAATTGTAGCCCGTAGGGGAATCGAACCCCTCTTACATGGATGAAAACCATGCGTCCTAGCCGATAGACGAACGGGCCCTTTGTTTCAAGTGTGCAAATATAAATACTAAAATCTATACTCACAATATCTTTCAAATAACTTACAACGTTTCCATTGCGGATGCAAAAATACAACTATTTTTAAATGTTGCAAGAGGTAAATAATATTTTTTTAAAAAAAATTATTTTAACCTCAATTTTTAGATGAATTAATAGGCCTTTGCAAACAATACTCTACGTTTTGAAGGTTTTCCTGAATACACACAAACACCTGCTTCAACCTCCCCTTCTAAAGGAATACACCTAATAGTGGCCTTGGTAAGGGTTTTAATTTTCTCTTCTGTTTCATTAGTACCATCCCAATGCGCCGAAATAAAACCAGTTTTAGTTTCTAAAACAGATTTAAATTCATCAAAAGTATCCACTTCTGAAATATGTTCATTTCTAAAATCTAAAGCTTTCTTAAATAAAGACTCTTGAATCTCTTTTAGTAACGCTTCTATTTTTTCGTTCAAACTATCAAGAGAAACAACTTCTTTCGTTAAGGTATCTCGCCTTGCGATTTCAACAGTACCGTTAGCTAAATCCCTAGCTCCAATAGCGATTCGTAATGGAACGCCTTGTAATTCGTGTTGCGCAAATTTAGCACCTGGTCTGCGAGTCGTTCTATTATCATACTTCACCGTAATATTTTTTCCTCGTAAATCACTTAAAACCCCATTAGCGACTTCAGTAATGGCATTTAAATCGTCTTCACTTTTATATATAGGAACAATCACCACTTGATTTGGTGCTAAGCTTGGTGGTAATACTAATCCATGATCATCACTATGTGTCATAATTAAGGCTCCCATTAAACGTGTAGAAACACCCCAAGATGTTGCCCAAACATAATCCTGTTTACCTTCTTTATTAGCAAATTTAACATCAAACGCCTTAGCAAAATTCTGACCTAAAAAATGCGATGTTCCAGCTTGTAACGCTTTTCCATCTTGCATTAAAGCTTCAATGCAATAGGTTTCTTCAGCTCCAGCAAATCGCTCACTTTCTGTTTTTAATCCTTGAATTACAGGCATAGCCATGAATTTTTCAGCAAAGGTCGCATACACATTATTCATTAATTCAGCCTCAGCCAAAGCTTCTTTTTTAGTTTCATGAGCGGTATGTCCTTCTTGCCATAAAAACTCGGCAGTACGCAAAAACAAACGCGTACGCATTTCCCAACGTACTACATTAGCCCATTGGTTTATTAAAAGTGGTAAATCTCTGTATGATTGAACCCATCCTCTAAAAGTATTCCAAATAATAGCTTCACTGGTTGGTCTTACAATAAGTTCTTCTTCCAACTTCGCTTCTGGGTCTACTCTTAACTTTCCTGGTTTATCTGGGTCGTTTTGCAACCTGTAATGTGTAACGATAGCACATTCTTTGGCGAAACCTTCAGCATTTTTTTCTTCAGCTTCAAACAAACTTTTAGGCACAAATAATGGGAAATAGGCATTTTCATGTCCTGTTTCTTTAAACATTTTATCTAATTCTGCCTGCATTTTTTCCCAAATTGCATAACCATAAGGCTTGATTACCATACAACCTCTAACCGCCGAATTCTCTGCTAGATCTGCTTTGACAACCAATTCATTATACCATTTTGAATAATCTTCTGCTCTACTCGTAAGTTTTTTGCTCATATTTTTGTTTTGGCACAAATATTGTATCTATTAGAAATATAAAATAGTTCAGCAAAACTAACTATTTTTGTTATGTTCAACAATAAAATTATAGAGATATGCAATTTAACAACTACCTAAAAAGAAAAATGCCAATTTTAGCCCTTCTTGGTTTACTATTTGGCTTGGCATCATGTGGTTCTTATCAATACGTTGGTGTAGACAGTGATGGCATTTATGGTGGCACACCAGTAACTCAAAATACTGAGGCCGTTGTTGAAGTGCCTAACGAATCTAATAGCAACTATTATAAGGACTACTTTAAAACAAAATCTATAGAATCTGAAAGCTATAATGCCGAGGAGGCCATTTTTACAGATATTGATACTTATGAAAGTTCTAGTTATGTTGAAAACGATACTATTCCTAATAATTATCAAGGTTATGCAGGATGGGGTCAAGACAGTAATAACATTACTATTAATTACATCGACAATGGCTGGAACAACTGGGGCTGGAACGGTGGCTATGGTTGGGGCTTGAATGGATGGAATAATTGGGGCTGGAACAACTGGGGTTGGAACGGTGGTTTTGGCGGTGGATTTTATAGCGGTTGGAATAACCCATTTTGGGGCTCTCCCTTTTATGGTGGTGGATTTTATGGTGGTTGGGCTTTTAACAATGGCTGGGGTAATAATAGAGGATACTACAACAGAAGTTTCTACAATAATAGAGGGTATTACAATAGCAGAAGAGGTCTTTCATATAGCGCTAGCAGAAGAGGTAGTTACACTGCCAATTCTAGAGGAACTAATTTAAGCAGACGCAGCTCTGTAAGCTCTCAAAGTAGAGGTGCTACATCAAAATATAATACAACAAGAAGAAGTAGTGTTGCTAGAAATTCTACTTCAGCCACAACCAATAGAAGGGCTTACAATCCTAACGGAACACGCACATCTTCTGATGTTACAAGAAGATCTGCAGTAACAAGAACGCCGTCTACAAATTCAACAACAAGATCTTCAACGGCAAGAAGAAGCTCAAGTTCTAAATACAGACAGCCAACAAGGAGTAATTCTGGTTCTAGTACTTCTAGAAGATCGTCCTCTTCAAACAATAAAAGTTACTCACCAAGCAGAAGTTCTTCTAGTTCAAAATCGAGCTCTTCATCATCTAGATCATCAAGCAGCAGTAGAAGCTCTAGTAGTGGTTCAAGATCTTCAAGTAGTAGAAGACGTTAATCTTAT
>Ga0102905_1000315_pt1 | contig 8332 bp, 4 predicted proteins | sample Colrivmeta1556B3_FD_84973 | JGI IMG/M metagenome (GOLD analysis project Ga0102905, IMG submission 84973) | Estuarine microbial communities from the Columbia River estuary - metaG 1556B-3 | ecosystem: Environmental > Aquatic > Marine > Intertidal zone > Estuary | place: USA: Columbia River Estuary...
GGGAATTGAGAACTGTAAAACGCTCTCTGGTCTCGTAGGGTTGTCTTTAAGGAGTTGCTCAGTGAACTCCATATCAAGTTCAGGCATTTGCAGAACTTCTAGTAATTCATGTTTGTACTGGTAGTTTTCTGGGGCCTTAATGGTCTGCGGTGAAGTACCTAAAGTGCGGCTTTTCTCCATAACTAATCTGAACCAAGTTGCTTCACAAAGAAGCTAACGGGGTCAGCGTCAAAAGGTTTAATCGTCAATTCGAATAGGCGTGGCACCTCGCGAATTTGGGAGCGTTAAGGTGGATGAGTTATCGATTAAAGAAACGTTTAGCGTTTATGAATGCTGAATGGGAGGCTCTCAGTAAAAGCGTGGCTAGGTCAAAAAGAAATCCAATTAGATATTTAAGGCTTATCGGGTTATAGGGAGTTTCATGTTTTGAGTAGGAGACTATAAGTGGTCGCAGGGAAAAGACAGTGAAAACAACGTACATGAATGCGATGTAGAAGTCTCCGGAGTCGACTAATTCGATTCCAAACTTTTCGCTTATTAAGAAGCCTATAAAACCGGCTAGTAGGGCAGCAAACCCTCCCGAAACGATGTCATATTGAGGACAACGGGAGTATTTTAGTTTAGTGTAGAGCCTCTCTTTTCGTACAAAGTGTACGTCAAAAAGGGTAAAGGGTGTCGCAGTTTTAAAATTGTCTTTGTTTGAGATATATTGAGGACCCGTTGTGCCCTTAGTTTCAACTTTAGAATGAGTAGCGGTGGTGATGTGTGATGCCATGTCGAGAATGATATGCGAAGGGTATTTCATAGTATTTCAGTTATAGAGGTCTTACAAGGACATACGAGTAGAGTGTCGTTTCGAGGTATTCGTGATTATGGTGATTAAGCTCGTTTAACCGCACTGAATTGTGACGATTAAATCTAGTAACGTGCCACCCCTTACGTTGAATAAATCAAGTTCGAGCACCTTCGTAAATGTAAAAATTTAGGCGCGTGTTGAAACGGGCGACGCCAAAGGAGTTTCGGGTGGCCGCACGTCCTTGACGCATACTATCAAAGATCATGATAAAAAAGGCCATCATACCTGCAACGCTCAACAGGTGGCCAGCTGAAACGACAGCGTGTCATCCGCCGAGAGCGGCAGGGTAATCGAGTACACGACGTGGCATAGCTGCATATCCGAGTCAAAACATAGGCACAACAGTCATTAGTTGACCCACTAAGTAATATGTACAGTGCAAGTACCCGTAGATACGGCTATATTTAACACCAAAAATCGCGGGGAAGTAAAAATAGAACGCACCGAAAGACGCAAACATTGCGGACCCGGCAAGCATAACATGGAAATGACCCACGACGTAGAAAGAATCGTGAAACAGTACATCCATCCCAGTGTGAGCCACAGCCATACCACTGATACCTCCGGAGACGAAAAAGAATATAAACAAAAGTTGGAAAAACATAGGTAGTTCCATAGCAAAACTACTATTAACTAGCGTTACGCACCAATGCATCAACTTAGTTGCAGCGGGGACTGAGATCATAACTGTAAGAGTACTGAATAACATTCGAGTTGTATGTGCAAGACCGACCATATACATATGATGTCCCCAAACAAAGAAACCTAAGAACGCTATCGTGTACATAGAGTAAAGGAGGCTAGCTCTTGCCGAAACACGCTTACGTAGATAAAAAGAAAGTATGGTGTTATTGAAACCAAATCCAGGGATCATGATAACGTAAACTTCAGGATGTCCAAAGAATCAGAACATATGCTGAAATAGAACCGTATCACCACCACCCGAATAGTCAAAAAAGGACGTCTGTCAATGTCTATCTGAGAGTAACATGAGGATTCCTATAGCAAGCATGGGATTGGCAGCAATCATCATTCACGAAGCGACCATAAGACCTTCGGTAAAAAACGATCGTGCATCGCGCATTTTTCGATTGTTCAAAGTGGAAAGATATCGATACGTAACTAAGAAATTTGCAGAACTGACAATCGAGGAATTTAAAACAAGGAATACGCCCATTAATCCGATATCAACCTTACCGATTGCAGTAAAGCGCGTTCGTGCTGAAAACGGCGTAATCATAGCCCATCCAGGTAAAACGTCTTTCGCGTTTCGCTCAACTGCTCAGACCACTGAATCCTCGTTTAAGTACCTTCGGTAAAGAGTGTTTTGATGTCGAGCTGCTAGCAATTTACACCGTCAAGCTTCTCGAGTGAACTTTAACTGACGTCAATTAGAGTAAATTCGTTGTTGCATAGAGGTAGTAGCGAACATGCGGTAAAACTTCTGTGTTAGTGAATTGGATGAAACCCATCGAGTGTGGAGGGTTGACGGATCGTACGTTAAGAGAAAAAAGTTATAAAAAGCCGAAGTAGGGTTGGCATTCGTTGAGTGATATTGGTTAGGGGCAAACGTACCGTCTAAATCCGCGTTAAGTGCGATTAGTGCGTCTTTGGATGGGTTGGTAGCCCCGTACTCTGAGAAATTAAGGAGGTGGGAGGCTACAGAGCTTCTAAGTAAGGTAGAAAAATCTTCAGAAGAAAATCATGACGACTTACGAACTCCCGTGGTTAGGTCTTTAATGGTAGCGAATAGGTGTCTGTTCATTTTTTTAGCGTCGTCCGGTAGGTAATTTCCTACTTTAAAATCGTATTTAAAGACGGGGTTGAACATTCTCAATGATCTACAGTCGGAAAGCTTTTCTTGCAAAATTCCCGTTGCTAACACAGAATTAGAATCGTGGGATGACGTTAGGGCAGTGTAATCCGCAGTAATGGTTTGGTTAGCGGACGTGACGAAACTTACGTTTGAAGTTAAGGGTATAGACGTAAGGTTAGCCCACGTAGCTACTGAGCTTAGGTTAAGTTGAGGGTAAAATAGGGGTGTAGAGGTAAATAATGAGTCGTCGTCAACGAGAGGCTGGCGAAACAAAGACTTTAAGTGTTCCGAAAGGATATGACTTCATATTCCCGTATTCCCAGTCTCAAGTGCTACGAACGTGTGGAAGAAATCCGTAACGCTAAAGGGGCCGACTAATATCAAGTCACGTACAAACTTCGAAGCAACTGAATAACTGAAGGGAATTAGGTCAGTGGATCAAGCTCCACCAAGTGAGAAGTTTTCGTGTAGTGAAGAGTGGCTATTTTTTAGGGATTGATAGAGGGTTGAGGACGTCGAAAGAAATTTCTTAACTGCGGTGAACTCGACTAAAGGTGTAAACATAAACTCATGTACAGCAGTGTAAGGGGAAGTGGTAGTTAAATTATTCCTATAGAGAGTTAACACGGAATTTGAAAGGAAATCTAATCCGCCTAACTGATACCGTAATCCAATGGTAGTGTCGTTTAGAGAAAACCGTACATCTGCAGCGTCGGAAGTGTTAGGGGTATATTTTGACTTTAGTATAGTTTGGATTTCGCGGATATTGTAACAGTTCATTCGCTGATAACGACGATCGAGGCAGACTAACTGGACTAGCATTAGGAGACCTGCTGGTAAAAATCAAAACGCAGCGCTATTCAATCGGGGGAAAGCAACGTCGTGTACCCCTAGTTGGGTGGGGAGTAAGAAGTTTCCGAATGCCCCAAAAAGTAAAGGCATAATCATGAAAAAAACCATTATAACAGCATGGGCTGTTACAACGCTTAAGTACTGTAGGCTGTCACCTGCAAGAATTCCAACGCCAGGGTAAGCCATTTCAAGCCGAATGATGGTAGCTAAGACCATTCCACATATACCTGAAAAGATGACAAATCAGTAATAATTTACAGCTATACGCTTGTGATTTGTTGTGTAAATTCAGTTATTAGCGTAGTATATTGCTCGTAGTTTAAATCAGAGGAGGAGCGTAAAAAACGAAAAGAGGTGGTTTACGGGTTTATGAGGTGACTTATAGTCCCCTAAACTGACGGAACGGGATAGGAGCTGTAAAACTGCAAAAAGTGTGAGCGTTGCGAAAAGGATTGCGTAAGCAGTCGTAAGCATTTAGGAGGGGGGGGGGTTAAAATCGAAAGTAAGCTAACATCAATCTGCACTTTTAAAGCACGAATTTGAATAACGTCTTAAACTTCTTACGTTTTAGATGGTACGTTATGGGACCGTGAATATATTTTGATTTGACGTTTTGTTTTTTTTTGATTAATATTCCGTTGTTTGCGGGGAATTTCGATGTCGAACCGTCGATACGTAATGCGATGCGACGGACTCGCACAAGGAGGGCTCGACAGATATTCCCTTTTTTATTAAATTTAAACTTAAAGCCCTTATATTCGAGTCGTGGAGGTTCGACGACACGAGCTGATCCTTTTATGAAGAATCCTACAGTCGTAACTTTACGGTTAAAACCTTTATATAAATGGAACGTTCGTAATCATCGTACATTTGTATTATCGGCAGCGTGGACTCAACTTTGTTTGCTTATCATAACGCTATCGGACTTGGGTTATTGTAAAATTAAAGAAGGGGACGTACCTTCTTTTCTTAATTTTAAATTTTTAGTAGAAAATTAAAGCCCTATTCTAAAGTGTGGTGTGCTTTTTTTTAAACCAAACTCGAGAGCCGGCGGACATTCGTTGCTGTTTTAGGTAGTCTTGGGTCCTAACGAAATAGGTTGAGTTAGTTCGATCTGTAAAAAGGGTTTTGGTAAACTCTGAATAATTCAAGAGGTTGAACACTCGTTTGACCAAAAACGAAAGGAGTATACTTGCTACGATTCCATACAGTAGGAAAAAGTTGATAAGAAAGAATTCGAAACTGTTGTTAGAAAAGTATATCTCATGTAGCAGGTTTAAATCTGTAACTGTGGATGAAAAGAAAAACTCATAGTAGTCATACCAACTAATGGTAAAAAATCAAATTTTGGAAAAATTTGAATTGGACATACCGGATGAAACGGGTGTTAACATAAAGAAAATTGACACAAATGAGAGTATCGCAAAAGGTAAGTATGTGAACGACTGAAGAGTCTTATTAAGGCTAGGTTTTTGGTGTAAAAACGTGGAGTAATGAAGTATGAAGATAAAAAAAATAAGGCCGACTCCTAAATCGATTACTCATAAAAAACCTACGAATATATCACTATCGTCTAACAAGAGTCATCAACCTAGCAACACTAAATAGATTCCAGCTAGATATCAGATAGTCATGACGTTGAAGGACGAAATAAAATAGAAAAGCGTTAAGATAAGTAATACTTGTAAAAAAAAAAGTTCATTGAACAACTCTTAGCGTTGGCGTCAACGGATTAAGTTAAAATTTTCAGGAAAGTCGATTAACGAACGGACGGCTCGGTATGGTTTGCGCAAATCGAGAGGACTCATTGCCACCTGAGCTTAAACTCAGCGTTCGAATTAGCAAGTGCTGAAGCAGCATAATTACTAAGCCAATTCCGAATTCTACGGCTGAAAATATAAGAAAAAAAAAGGTTAAAGAAACTAAATTTAAATTGTCATAAACAAGCCCGGTTAAAAGTGTTAAGGCATACAAGGTGATTCATAGTAATTCCGCAGTTAAGAGTAGGTGGAGCGAAGTGTTTGAACCAGTTGTCAAGGTACTGATTAATACGAAAAAAAGAATGAAGAATAGAGTCACATCTCCAAAGAACAAAATAATGAGTTGAAAAAAAATAAATTGAAGCGCTGATGAAGCCGGCTAAGACAAGGTACATGAATAGGGAATGGAACAACGTAATTGCTTTAAAGACTAACGTTACTTTTCCTGTAAGAGAAAGCAGCAGAAATGCTAGAGCTTTTAGGTTCGGTACAATGGGGGCGTAAGAGGCTAAATACTGACAAATTAGCACGACATACCCATATCCAGACTTGAACTGGAACCCGCTATGGACGTGGTTTTAAGCCACGCGTGTCTACCAATTCCACCATATGGGCTTTCGTATTCCAGTGAGGATCAAGAGCGTTAGGGCTTAGGTTATGGCTTAATCGCGCTAATAGGTCTGCGTGAGCTTAAGGTGGAACGGATTCCGACGGGATAACGAACCTCATAGTATTTTAGTGTCAGTAGGTTAGTTTCGAAAACCGGGAAGAGCTGCTTCGTTAAGTGCATTACGTAAGCACCTTGTTGAACTGTTCTGGCTGCCGCTTTGGGATTACTGGCAAGTTCGAACGAGAACTTAAAGTTGTAGAATTTGACGAGAAACTGTTCTTTTGAATTTGTTTTATGAGCCATCGGAGCTTTAGCGAGAGTGTACACCCGAGTGTCAGAAGGCAGAACTGCAATATTAGGTTTAAAATGTTTACGCTTTTGAGTACCTAAGATTGTTATATAGTTAATTCAGGAAAGTACTAAATACGATCGTTTGATAAGTAAACGTTTGGGGAGAGGGCTGTTATTAGATTGTATAGGAGGTAAACTATCGAAGGCTTTTGGTAAGGGCGGGACTAAGGAAGTGAATCGGAACGAGTAGCGCAAGGGAGTAATTACAGTGGGTGTGGTAATTTTGTGCAGCGAGAGTATGAAGTTCGAATCTATATGTTTCGACGTGAAATTTTTTTTGATTGGTAGAATCGTAGTTAATGGGTATAGGGGTCTTTTTATTGACAACATTTTCAGGCCAGTGGGAATCGAACCCACATTATTAGTGTGAAAAACTAAGGTCCTAACCATTAGACGATAGCCCGCTTAACATTTTCGAAGCTTCCTGCAGAACACATATCTCTATAGGGAGTTGAAAACTTTAGACTTGAGTGGAAACGGGTACTTGAGTTAGAGAGTCGGTAACGGAGTCATAGAAAATCTCTTTTAATCCGATTGAGGGGTATGCTTTTCGAAACGGAGCAGTTGCATCTCCATATTGTAACATAAGATTCCGTAAGTCTTTCTTACTTCCAAAACATACGCCATGCATCTCACCTACTTCCCGCTCAAGCCATGTGGAACTAGAGAACAACTCACCCAATGACTTGGGCGCGGGTGTGGGAGTGGATTTTGACGATGTAACCAAAACGTGTAGACGTTCTTGGGAGAAGAGGTTGTGAAATTGGTAAAATAGAATAGAATTCGACGCTGTAGGAGCGGCGATTGAGGACTTTAGTGATATAGGTAGCTCATATGCAAAAATTTCCGTTAGCTGTGAACTACGCGAGGGAGACGCTAGCTTTAGGTGTAGGGCTAAGTAGTACAGGGAGGAATCAGTGATTAATAGCGAGACGTGTTTGGTTCGAAATAGCTTATTTCTTAGGGCTATATAAGGGATGTTTTGGAGTACCTTTGAAAAAAATAAACCCGTTATCTGTGTTTCAAGTTGGATTCGAACCAACGACCCCAGAGTTTTCAGCCCTGTGCTCTACCAACTGAGCTATTAAAACTCGTTGTGATTCGACCTGGAGGATTGGTCGGAAGTAGCACGTTTTGGAGTTAGATCTGAAACTTCTGAGTAAGGTCGGTTAAGGGCATTTATTCCAAAGACCAAGAGACGAATAACGTAGAATGCCAGTGTTAGACGGTAAATCTCTCCCAAGAGGAAGAGTGTACGGTAGGCGAATTTTCCCCAAATGAAATAGTCAGTACAAAAGGTGTTAAAGGTGTTGGTGGAGAGATTCAATGTAAGTTCGTCCCACATAAACGAATTGTCGAAAGAGACAAAGCATTGATCTCTGCCGTAGAAGAGGGAATGAGAAGAATTCGGGACGTATCTTTCCCCTTCAAAGTCGAATAGAAGGATATAATAATTATCAAGGGTGTCATCGATTTCATCGTGGATGTATAGTCGGATTATGGGGGTCGTAAATTGAACAGTGAACCTGACAGTTTTGAGACCGTCACAAAGGGCGTGAGAGGCTGGTGAAATCGTTTTTGAAGCGCTTTTCGCTCCTTCCCGAAAGAGGTGGTGGTGGTGGTTAGGGTATTTACAAAAGTGGTAGGCTAGCGTAAAAAAAGAAACGGCAGCACATGGTGTTGAAAAAAGCTAGTGGCTCCTCTTGCTCATCGTCCAATATAAATAGCATCGGTCAGATATAAGTAAGGAAGAAAGGCAACATATCGAAAGTTTTTTTTGAGGTCTGATTGAGTTTCTACTGCCAGAGAATTTAGGTAGAGTGTGATACGGGTAACGCATGCTTCTACTGGGGTGTCACGCGAAGAGTTTAGCATCGTGGGAATTATCATTAGGGCGTAGAACCCAAAAAGTACGAAACATTCAAAATAGTGTAAAAGTTCTAAATCACTGGATCCCGTTGAGTTTGGCTTCATATCGAACAGGGCTGCTAGCTCTCAAACTGTTGTTATAAATGACTCTAAAAACTGCTCCATTGGCAGTGCTAGTTCCGGATGGCGACGTGTTAAGATACTTGTTCAGTGGTCGA
>Ga0102905_1000325_pt1 | contig 8205 bp, 5 predicted proteins | sample Colrivmeta1556B3_FD_84973 | JGI IMG/M metagenome (GOLD analysis project Ga0102905, IMG submission 84973) | Estuarine microbial communities from the Columbia River estuary - metaG 1556B-3 | ecosystem: Environmental > Aquatic > Marine > Intertidal zone > Estuary | place: USA: Columbia River Estuary...
ACCCATTATAACGTAGTAATAATACATGCCGTTTCCTGGTAATGGCTGTAAAAATTCAAAACCTATAAAATTAAATGTAAAATCGGGATCAACTAAGGTCCGTTTTACCCAACCTGTAAAAATAGCGCCTACAGATTCTAAGAAACAAAGGAGTCCAAAAATAATTCTAAAAACGATTAATGCTGAATTATCAATATGTTTAAAGAGCCAATTATTCAGCATTTTGGTTTGAAATATATTCTATTGCTGTTTCTTTATCTTTTGCAAGTTGAAGTTTAAGAGCTTCAAGGGATTCAAATTTTTCTTCATCACGAATTCTATGTAGTAAATCTATTTTTATTGTGTCTTCATAAATATCGTCATCAAAATCAAAAAAGTGCACCTCAATAGTTTGCTTACTCCCATTAACTGTGGGATTCACTCCTATATTCATCATGCCATAAACAAGCGTATCCTTAATCATAGAATTCACAATGTAAGACCCTTGCTTAGGAATAATTTTATAATCTTCTTCAATTTCAATATTAGCTGTTGGAAATCCTAATTCTTTTCCTAAACTTTTGCCTTTCGTTACTTTTCCAGTTAACATAAAATTATACCCTAAATAAGCATTGGCCTTATGTATTTCTCCATCCATTAGAGCCAATCTAATTTTTGTTGAGCTTACTGCAACATCATTAATATCTTGGGCTGAAATTTCTTCTACTTCAAAGCCAAAAGTCTCTCCAAAGGTTTTTAAATCGTTAATATCAGCATTTCTATTTCTGCCAAATCTATGGTCATAACCAATAATTACCTTTTTTGCGTTTAGTTCTTCTACTAAAATCCCTTTAACAAAATTTTCAGCTGAAAGTCTTGAAAACTCATGTGTAAACTTTTTTACAACTAAGTAATCTAATCCTAGATCATCTAAAATGTTTCTGCGCTCGTCAATAGTGTTTATTAATTTAATGTTTGAATCCTTTTGAAGCACCATTCTGGGATGTGGAAAAAACGTTAATATCACAGACTTTAATCCTTTTGATTTACCAGTATTAATTAAGTGTTTAATGATTTTTTGATGTCCAATATGCACACCATCGAACGTACCAATAGTTACAACTGTAGGCTCGGTAGAATTATAAATTTCGATATTTTTAACCTTACTCATAAAAGCAAAAAATTGCTGGTTTAATTAAAAAAAACTAGCTTTGCTAATCCAGATTAATAAAATTGTCCCAAATATAATTTTATGAGAACAAAACTACATTATGTTTTATCAACCACCATATTTTTAATAGCATTTTCGGCTTTTGGACAAAAAAACCTTTTTATTGAAGTAAGTAAAAGTATTAATCCAGAATCTAGTATTACCAAAAGAAGCAATGACAAAGGGCTGTTGTTTGATTTTAATTACACCAAATTACATAAGATTTTATCTCGTAAATCTACAAAAACTAATTCTACAAAAACTTCTGACATAATAATAAGCTTCCCGAATACTAATGGCGAATTCGAAAGATATGGTATTGAGGAAGCTTCAGTAATGTCTCCTGATTTACAAGAAAAATACCCAGAAATAAAGTCTTATACTGGTTATGGTATAGATTCTCCTCATACATATTTGCGTTTTAGTTTATCCCCTTACAAAGGCTTATCAGGGATTATTTTAGGCAATAAAGAAACCATCCTTTTCGAACCAAATTCCAAAAACAAAAACCAAATAACCGTTTTAAAGAAATCAAATCTAGATAAAAATGAGGCCTTTAACTGTTTGACAGAAAATAACTCTTTAGAAAAGACTTTCAAATCTAGTTTAAATATAAAAGATGCTGATGATAGTATAAAAAGAACTTACAAAATAGCTATATCTGTTACTGGAGAATATGCTGCTTACCATGGAGGTACATTCGCTCTTGTAAATGCAGCAATTGCAAAGACTTTAACGAATATAAATGCCGTTTTTGAAAATGATTTTAATGTATCGTTACAATTAGTTTCAACCAATGATGCGGTGATATATTTGGATGCTGGGACAGATCCTTATGGTGATACATCTAATAACTATAATAATGAGTTACAAGCAACTCTCGATACTGAAATATTAGAAGCCAATTATGATATAGGACACTTACTATCTGCTGTTGGGTCTGTTGATGGAAATGCAGGTTGTATTGGGTGTGTTTGTGTTAATGGGTTAAAAGGTAGTGGCTATACTTCTGATAATACACCAGATGGCTTTAATTTTGATATCGATTTGGTGGCCCATGAAATAGGTCATCAATTTGGAGCTAACCATACTTGGACTCATAATGGGAATGAAGGTGAGAATGTACAAATGGAACCTGGCAGTGGTTCTACAATTATGGGATATGCAGGAATTACAGGTTCAACTAATGTTCAAGCTAACAGTGATCCTTACTTTCATGCAATTTCAATTGAGCAAATAACAACTTATTCTAAAAGTATCTCTTGTGCTTCAACAACTAACACTGGAAATACAACGCCAACGGTAAATGCTGGAAGTAATTTAACCTTACCCATTGGAACTCCTTTTAAATTAGTTGGAACTGGCGGTGATATTGACGGAGATATTCTCACATATTGCTGGGAACAAATAGATGAGAATAATGCGGCAACAACTTATCCAGATGCCAGCTCAACAGATTCTAATTCGGTTTTATTTAGGTCATACTTACCAACAACAAATAATATTAGATATTTTCCGAATTTATCAGATTTAAAATTTGGAATAAATGCTACCCAATGGGAAAAAATACCTAATGTAAACAGAACTGCAAATTTTAGATTGACGGTTAGAGATAATAAAGCTGGTGGTGCAAATAATAGCCATGATGACATAGTTCTTACTTTTGATGACGCTTATGGTCCACTTGAAGTTACGTCACAAAACACATCAGGTATTTTATGGACAAGAGATACAAACGAAACCATAACGTGGAATGTTAATAATACCAATATTTTACCTGGGGCTTCAAATGTAAATATATTACTTTCATTAGATGGTGGAGAAACCTACAATACTATTGTAAATGACATCCCTAATAATGGAAGTTATACACTAACAGTACCAAAAACACCCGCCCCGCATTGCAGAATAATGATTGAGCCCACAAACAACAATTTCTTTGCTATTAATACTGAAGATTTTGCAATTGATTATGATGTAAGTAAAACCTGTACGCAATACAGTTCTGCTTTAAGTTTAGGAATTGATATTTCAGATAATGGTGATAGCTATACGCAAAGTCATATTATAAATATTCCCAATAATTCTACTATTTCTGATATTAATATCGGTGTTAATATTACACACCCATACATAGGTGATTTAGAGATAGGTATATTGAGTCCTAATAGCACAGAAATTTTATTAAAATCTTCTAAAGACTGCGATGAAGAAGATAATATTATTGGTGTTTTTAATGATGACACTATAACATACAACTGTTCTAATTCTGGAGCGAATATCGCTTCTAAGTCTTTAAGAGATTTACTTGATAGCTTTAATGGTGAGAATTCTTCAGGTGATTGGACCATTCTTTTAGGTGATTTTGAAAGTGGCGATTTAGGAACTTTGAATTCTTGGTTTATTGAAATTTGTGAAACAACAGAAACAACCTTGAAAAATGAAAATGAAGAAGAATTCGAATTTGTTGATTTTCCAGAATTTTTACTTTTTCCAAATCCTAGTAGAGGTCAATTTAAAATTCAATTATCATCAGATTCAGATAGAATTACCATAGAACTCTTTGATATTAGAGGACGCTTAATTCATGAAAAGACTTATAATACTATTGATGGCAATTTTGAGGAAGACATTAATTTAAATAATATTCAATCTGGCATGTATATTTTGAATATACATAACGGCATTCAAAAAGCCACAAAAAAGATTATAATACAATAATTAATTAAAACTTTTATTTAGCATTAAAAGCATTCATGGTGTTATTGATACCTGCTAATCCAAAAGATTTTATAAGGGCTATTGATTTATCTAGACGCTCTTTGAGTTGATCTAATTCCTCTGTTGTCCATTCTCCTAAAACATAATCGACTTGCCTGCCTTTGCTAAAAGTATCGCTTATACCAAATCTATATCTATTATATTTTGTGGTATTCAACTTCTCTTGAATATCCTTTAAACCATTGTGGCCACCATCACTTCCTTTGGTTTTTAAGCGGATACTCCCGAAGGGTAAATTTAAGTCGTCTGTAATAACCAATAAATTTTCTAAAGGAATTTTTTCTTTAGTCAACCAATATAGAACAGCTTTTCCGCTTAAGTTCATATAGGTATTTGGTTTTAATAAGATAAATGTTCTCCCTTTTAATTTATAAGTAGTCACATCTCCGAGCTTTTGAGTCTCAAAGGTTAAATCTTCTTGTTTCGCAAAATAATCTAAAACTTTAAAGCCAATATTATGACGTGTGCTAGCATATTTCTCGCCAATATTTCCTAGACCAACTATTAAAAATTTCTTCATGGAATCTTGTTCTTCTATATGGTTTTTCTTTTTAAATAAGTTTGACAAAAACTGCCACATGATATTTTTATTTTAAAGCTAAAATACATTAAACATGCCAAAACATTGATAGATACTTTTATATACCTAACAGCCTGCTTTAGGGATAGTAATAAAAAGCCCACAGAGAGGCAAGATCGAGGACTTGTAATGGATGTCCCGACCGCGCCTAAGCGTAGCAACCTGCCTCCCGGCAGGCAGGCGCCCAAAATATTAACTACCTGATTTTTTGAAAATAAAAAAGCATCCTGAATAAAACAGGATGCTTTTTATAATTTAATTGGAATAATTTCTATTCTTGAGTTGCAGGTGCTTCCGCTCCTTCTGCTCCTTCTGCTGCTTCTGCTGCTTCTGCTCCTTCTTCTTCTTCTTCTTCTTCATCCTCTACAGCTACTCTAGATGTACTCACTCGACATACTACAGTAGTATCCGTCTGTAAAAAAGTATAATCTCCAGTAGGCAAATCACCTACTGCAACTTTATCGCCAATTTTTAGAGGTGTAATATCTATCTCTATAAAATCTGGTAAGTTAGCTGGAAGTGCTTTAATACGAAGTTTTCTATTATTTCTTCTTAAAACACCACCGTTTTTAACACCTTTAGAGTTACCAACAAGGTTAACAGGAATGTTTAACGCAATTTCTTTATCTTCAAATAATTGATAAAAATCTACGTGTAAAATTCTATCTGTTACTGGATGAAATTGGATATCTTGAAGTACCGCATTTAAAACTTCACCATTATCTAAGTTAATCACAACTGTATGCGCATTAGGCGTGTATACAAGTTTAGAGAAAGCTAATTCTGGTGCTGAAAAATGCACTGGCTTGTCTCCTCCGTATAATACGCAAGGAACCTGACCAGCATTACGTAAGGCTTTTGTTGATTTTTTGCCTACGCTTTCTCTTTGAGATCCGTTGATTGTAATTGATTTCATAATCGTTTATATAAATAATTTAATTAATATTCTATTTTGAGTGATTTACATCACAAATTTTGAACTAATAGATTGATTGTTATGTACTTTATCCATAACCTGTGCAAATAAATCAGCACAACTTAAAACTTTAATTTTATCACTTAAAGGTTTAACGGGTATCGTGTCGGTAACTATTAGTTCTTCTAATTTTGAATTGTTTATGTTATCATAAGCGTTACCAGATAATATAGGATGCGTACAAATAGCTCTTACGCTAAGTGCTCCACGTTCCATCATTAAATCTGCTGCTTTTGTTAAAGTTCCTGCAGTATCAACCATGTCATCTACTAAAACAACATTTTTCCCTTCCACATTACCAATAAGTTCCATGTGAGTAATCACATTGGCTTTAGCACGTTGCTTGTAACAAATTACAACATCGCTTTTTAATGCTTTAGAGTATGCATAAGCCCTTTTAGAACCTCCCATATCTGGAGAAGCAATGGTTAAATTATCCAAATTTAAGCTTCTTAAATACGGCAAAAAGATTGTTGATGCATATAAATGATCTACAGGTCTTTCAAAAAATCCTTGTATTTGGTCTGCGTGCAAATCCATCGTAATAATACGGGTAGCACCAGCAGTCTCTAACATTTTTGCTACTAATTTTGCCGCTATTGGCACACGCGGTTTATCTTTTCTATCTTGTCTTGCCCATCCAAAATAAGGTATAACAGCCGTAACATGTCTAGCCGAAGCACGTTTTGCGGCATCAATCATTAACAACATTTCCATTAAATTTTCTGCACCAGGATTGGTAGAACCAATAATGAAAATTCGGGTCCCTCTTATAGATTCTTCATAAGAAGGTTGAAATTCACCATCACTATATGTTGAAGTAATTACATTCCCTAAATCTGCACCATATGCTTTGGCTATTTTTTCACCTAAAGCTTTACTTTGTGTACATGCAAAAATTTTGGCTTCCGTTATAACAATTGGCATAGTTAACTTGTTGTTTTTGAGTGCGCAAACACTTCGTGATTTTTAACGAGGTGCAAATTTATACATTTATTTTAACCTAAAAAGTATATTGGCTAGTATTTTTATGCGTAATATCGAAAAAAACTATATTTTTGCTATCTATTACAAGCTCAAGTGGCGGAATTGGTAGACGCGCTGGATTCAAAATCCAGTAACTTCGGTTGTGTGGGTTCGATTCCCACCTTGAGTACGAATATAAAGCTAATTATTTTATTTAAAGGTAGTTAGCTTTTTTTATTGTACGATATTTGTACGATTAAAACCGTTTTATCTATTATTCCAATATTACTAATGCATTTGATTGAATAGAGTTTAACCAAGTAACACAAGGCTTTCCGCTTATTATTCCAATTAATAAAGTGTTTAATCTGTTTAATGAGTGTTCAACGAACTGTTCAATCTCACTAATCTACGTAACTTACTATATATCAATATACTATATAATATTATTAGTATTTTGTTCAATGTTTAATGAAAAGTAGACACTGGCAGAATATAAAAAGAAAGAGAGGCTCACCCTCTCACAAGTAACCTCTCTCTTTAGTACAATCTTTATGGTTATACCCTAATGAATAACCTTGAAAAAGATATAGTACAAGGTACAAGAATTATACTATACTTTCATTAATATTTGTTAATAATTACAAAATTTAAACAACTAAATCACTTGCAGAATATTAAAAATATAGATAGTAAAACCAATTACGAAAACATATGTAAGTGCTTAAAAATTTGATATATAAGTATGTTGAGGAGCTTTCACAATTAATATGCTAAGTACTTGTAAATGAATAAGTAATATATATTGAGTGATAAAGGCAAGAAATGAAATTATTGACATGGCAAACCCAGACACGAGGAAGCTAATAAGTAAATAAAGCCCCATATCTAATATGGGGCGTGTTTGTTATTCAATGGTGTATTAACCTAGTAACATAGTTATAACTATAATTACTTCTAATACTACCAAAAGAACCTTTGGGGAAATTGTTATTACTAACTTCATATATATAAATATTACACACCAATACTAAAAGTTAAAACAATTTGTAATTAGCAGTATATTTTTATAAAAGTACTGTGATATTGAAGGAAATAATAATGTGTATTATAGCTAAATTGTTATTTGTACTATAATATTTATTATGTATGATAATTGAAATCTATAACATGTAAAGTCTTGCTATCATTGGGAAAAGTAAGAATTTATAAAAAGATAAAAAACACCCTTTGAGAAATAGCCAAAAAACAGCCATTAGAAACATTTATAATTCATTAGAACGCTTTAAAATGCGTTTAGATTAGATGCTACATTTTCAGAATCTGCACAAAAAGCGTAAATATTGACACCTTCATAAGTACCTAGCACTTCACAAGGACAAAAATCCATTAGAACGTATTAAAACGCTTTAGGTAGCGTATAGTAAAAAAGTATAAATACCCCTAAATCATAACCGCTTAAACAAAAAAAGGTGTCTAAATAATAGACACCTAATCACAAATAGTTCTAACTAAAAACTGCTCAATGAACTACAAATATAAATTGTTTGAGCTATATATGGAATACGTAGAAGTACGTAATTTTTACCAACATCACAATATGATTATAAATAGATTATTGACGTAAAACAAGCAATCGGTATTGTAATTACTTCACCCTTGAGATTTCATTGAAAACCAAAATAGTGAGAAAGATATTCACTTAAAACCGCA
>Ga0102905_1000346_pt1 | contig 7935 bp, 7 predicted proteins | sample Colrivmeta1556B3_FD_84973 | JGI IMG/M metagenome (GOLD analysis project Ga0102905, IMG submission 84973) | Estuarine microbial communities from the Columbia River estuary - metaG 1556B-3 | ecosystem: Environmental > Aquatic > Marine > Intertidal zone > Estuary | place: USA: Columbia River Estuary...
AAGCCTAAGCCTAAGCAAAGACCCTCGGTCGATATTGATCTTAGTTTAGTGAAGCCTGTCGATTTTCCGGATCAAGTATCTCTATATCAGACTTACGAAATTGATCAAGATGGGCTCACCCTTAGCCTCAAAGAGGGAGTTCAAGTTACCCCTGTTCGTCTTGACGGTAGCGAGCTTATTTTTAAATCCAAGGGGATGACTCTAGAGCATGTCATAGATGTTGATCAGACTGATTTTAAACAGTTGGTGCTACCTGTGATGAATGCGCGTATTCAGAGAGAGGCCGAATTGAAGCGGATTGAGGATGCTAAGCCGGTCGTGCTTGATGATGCGGCTATACTTTCCTGTGTGCAAGCTAGTGTTGAGAGTGGCGCGGTCAATGAGTTTAAGACCGAGCAAGTTACCGAATGGTTAGCCGGGGAGGACATGGATTTTGATGGCGCAACTTATCAAACTGCTTTGATCACTTTTGAGGCTGAAACAATCCTCGGTAAGCAATCACAAAAGGCGATCGCCCTTATCGAAGATGGGGAAGTAGTCAAATGGATCTGGGCCAAAACTAGCCTGGAAATGCGCTAGATGCGTAGGCTTCCCAGTAGAGATATACTAAGCTTTTCGGGTGGCTTTATCGCTATCTAAAAATGCTCTTACCTCATCAAGATTTTGGGTGTTGATTACGTCTTGTCGCCTCAACCAACCCTTGCGTGCGATCCGTACTCCGAATGCCAGATACTGCAGCTGCTCGGTGGAGTGAGCATCTGGATTGATCGAAGTCATGACACCCTTATCGCGAGCTCGGTGCCAGTGGCGCCAGTCCATATCGAGGCGGTAGGGATTGCAGTTGAGCTCAATAATCGTTCCGGTAGCGGCAGCGCAGTCGATGATTTTATCGATATTGATCTCATAGCCCTTTCTTTTTAGCAGCAGCCTACCCGTGACATGACCAATCATGGTGACATGTGGGTTTTCCATTGCCCTGATGATGCGCTTAGTTTGTTCTTTTTCTGATAGTTGGAATGAGCCGTGAACGGATGCTACGCAGTAATCTAGCTGATCTAATAGGCTGTCTTCAAAGTCGAGTGTGCCATCCTTGAGGATGTCTACTTCCGTGCCAGCAAAGATCTGAAAATCATCCCATTGGGTGTTAAGTGAATTAATCGACTCAACTTGACGTAGTAGCCGATCAGGTTGAAGACCTCGTGCCTGAAACTGAGACTTGGAGTGGTCGGCAATACCGAGATATTGCAGGCCTAGCTCACGGGCTGCTTCAGCCATTTCCTCGAGTGTGTTTTTGCCATCCGACTCGGTGGTGTGGTTGTGGAAGGTGCCTCGTAGGTTTCCAAGTTCGATCAACTGCGGAATCTTTCCCGCATCGGCAGCCTCAATCTCACCTTGGTTTTCACGTAGCTCGGGTGGGATGTCATCAAGCCCAAGAGCGCGGTAGATATCACGTTCGTCTTTCACGGCAGGTGCGGGCGGGGTGGACTTGTCCTTGGGGGTAAAGCCATACTCATTCAATGACCAGCCATGCTTGAGTGCGCGGGAGCGAAGCGCGACGTTATGTTCCTTGCTGCCTGAGAAGTATTGCAGGGCGAAGGGGAACTGCTCATTGGAAACGGCACGTAGATCGCACTGGAGACCGTCTTCGAGACGGATAGATGCCTTGGTGTCACCGTGTGCGATCACTGAGTGAACCTCAGGTAAACTTGTGAAATAGGCAGTAAGCTTGGCTGGCTCTGAGGTTGCTACGAGGAAGTCCAAATCATGGAGTACTTCCTTACTTCTGCGGTAGGATCCAGCCGAAGCTACCCGCAGTGAATCGGGATGCTCACGCAAAATATCTAGCATGTGTTCCGCAACCGGCGCCACGTCTCCGAGTCGGAAAAAATCGGCGAACTGTTCTTTGAGGGCAATCGACTCTATCAGTTTCTCGATAGATTTCTTACCAAAGCCGGGAAGAGATGCGGCTGACCCGTCTTCACAAGCAGCCTTGAGCGCATCAATGGAATCAATATTGAGTTTGTCATAAAGCGCACGAACTTTCTTCGGTCCCAGCCCTTGAATGCCAAAGAGGTCAAAAAGCCCAGGAGGAAACTCCGCGCGAAGGTTTTGGTGAAACTCAAGTTTACCGGTGCTCGCGAGTTCATGGATTTTTTGCTGCAGAGCCTTACCAATTCCTGCGATGCCTTCTAGATTATCCGCGGCCGCCATGGCAACAATTTCACCTTGGTAATTACGCACGGTTTCTGCTCCATTGCGGTAGGCGCGTGTCTTGAACGGGTTCTCGCCCTTAATTTCCATCAGAAGCGCGATCTCATCGAGTACCGCTGCAATTTCATCTCGTGAGATAGCCATAATTATAGACTGGGTCTTAGATTGATAAATTTTGAATTGTAATGATCACGGGGGCCAAATAACCAGCCTGGATTGCGGTCGACAAGCTCATAACCCGTGAGCATGAATTCGGGTAGAATTTGGTTGGAGTTAATCTCGTAGACCTTGTCGCCGGTAAAATACCCGTAGATTTTATATTCGTAGTTCTGGTCAAACCCATAGCGTGCGTTAGCTGGTCCTTGCTCGGGTAAGCGGTCGGGGTTTCGTTTCTTGCTCTCATTGAAAACGACAAGTTTGGCAGTTTGGGCGCTCTCACGAGGCTTGCGTAAGTATCCCCAGAAGCGTGTCTTCTGAACAAAGTAGCGCCTGCCGTAATAAAAATTACCCGTAGGTTCTGATGCGATCTCGGCAGCGCGTAATTCAGGTGGTGGTCCGCCCATATTAGGTGATCCGTAGGTGCCAGCACCTCCACTAGCCGTTGAGCAAGATTGAAATAAGCCAGTGAGAGCGGCGAGTAAACTTAGAAGCAGGTATTTCTGCATGCCAATATCCTTGTTGAGAACAGGCATCAGGTCAAGAGGGCTTATGCATGCTGTATCGTGTAATCACACAGCAGAGCATATTTATTGACAGTCATGGCGTGGGGCTGTAGCTCAACTGCATTGCATTTCTATGTTGATTGTTGACTGAGTCTACCGTCATCTATAAATAGCGATTCACAAGGGGGCTGTAGCTCAGTTGGTTAGAGCAGGGGACTCATAATCCCTTGGTCCGGGGTTCGAGTCCCCGCGGCCCTACTTTTTATATATCGTGATCCGAGGAGGATCTTGGGAGATACTCTCAACGCGAGCTGCGTTCGCCGACAGGTGACTTTGTTGCTTTGCCTATGATACACGCACTGGCGTATCCGTTCAAAGCCATGCTTGCTGCGCGGGCAAAGGGAGCGCGACCCACACCTTAAATGCCAGAGCCCAACCTACCGGTGGTAGGCTGGGCTCTGGCAGAGGGGGTGGGATTCGAACCCACGGTGACTTTCGCCACGCCGGTTTTCAAGACCGGTGCATTCGACCACTCTGCCACCCCTCCGTGATTGCAAAGCTTATTGCGGTCGGGAGAAACTTTCCTTAGTCCGTGATATTTTGCAAGAAGAGTTTCGCCTGTTTTTGTAAGTTTTCCGATAGGGGTGATGCGGGCTTGCACATCGGGCCGCCGTCCCTTAGAAAAAAAGCACTATGAGTAACGTTGTTGTATTATTTTCCGGTCAGGGAGCGCAGAAGGTAGGCATGGGTAAGGATTTGGCAGACGCCTATCCAGCTGTGCAAGAAATGTTCAGCAAGGCTGATGATGCTCTCGGCTATTCGTTGAGTGATATCATGTTTAATGGGCCAGACGAGGAGCTGACTAAAACATCCCGCTGCCAACCGGCACTATTTCTTCACGGTTTGGCATGCCTGGAAGTCTTGAAGGCAAAAGTGTCTACGCTTGATGTGCTAGCTACAGCGGGTCTTTCACTCGGTGAATTTACCGCGCATACTTTAGCCGGCACGTTCGACTTCGAAACGGGACTCAAAATTGTTGAGCAGCGCGGTCAATTTATGGAGGAGGCCTGTGATGCTACCAATGGTGCCATGGCCGCGATGATTGGAGGTGATGAAGATTCTGTTGCTGAGCTTGCCGCTGACTGCGACGTCGATGTTGCTAATTTTAATACCATTGGGCAGATTGTGCTTTCTGGAGATGAGGCAGGTATTGATAAAGCAGTAGCTGAGGCCAAGGGCAGGGGGGTTCGCATGGGTAAAAAACTCAATGTCGCCGGTGCCTACCACTCACGCTTGATGCAGAGTGCTCAAGATAAACTTGCTGTGGTGCTCGCAGAAGCTGAGCTTTCTGAACCAGCTATCCCTGTCATTTGTAACTTTGAGGCGCGCGCTGTGAGTGATCAGGGTGAGATCAAGGCCATGCTTGAGCAGCAGGTGACGGGCTCGGTGCGTTGGACTGCCTCTATGCAGAAGCTCATTGCCGATGGCCATACTACTTTCCTTGAATTGGGGCCAGGCAAGGTGCTTGCTGGACTTATGGGACGTATTGATAAGTCGGTCACGGTGCATTCTGTCGAGGATGTGGAGAGCCTAGAAGCTGCTGTAGAGGCCCTAAGCTAGGGCTCTCAAGAAAAATGATTATTTTCACAAAAAAGTGATTGCCAGCGGCGAGAATTCTCACTAAGTTCCGCCCGCCCCGAGCATAGCAAGGGGTGGTAGCTCAGTTGGTTAGAGCGCCGCCCTGTCACGGCGGAGGTCGCGGGTTCGAGTCCCGTCCATCCCGCCACTGCCCCGGCCCACTTCATGTGGGTCGGGGCAGTGGCTTTTATGGGGGGAGCAGTAGAACAGACCCGCAGGGCGCGCATGCGGACAAGGGTCATTCGAACGCACACGCTAGTGCGTGCACCACGCCTTAAGATGCAATGAGGAATATGGGCGAGGATTTTTGATGATCCTCATAGGCTTCATGAAATGAAGGCTATTCCATCCGACCTCCATTTTTCAGCTTTGCGGCTTGGCCTTTCCAAACGAGCCCTCAGCGATCTGCTCAAGTTCATCTATGGGTTTGGCATAGAGGTAGATATAAGCCTGAACGAATCGACCATCATCTCTTCTCACTTTAGCAATTTGGCGCTGATACTCATGTGGCTTTGGGGTGTTAGGCCCACATGCTTCGTAATCGTCCAGTAGATCAATTAAATCTACCGAGCTAAGTTGGTAAATTTCTCCCTGAACGAGATCTGATGCTTCGTCTGAAGGGATCACGGCAGGGTAATCCCATGTGCCACTTGAGTGATGGACTCGATACATTGCACCTTGAAAGGTGCCGTCGCATAGCCTGCACGCGTATTTTGCTAATGTAGCTGCAAATGCATTATCAGCATTGCTCATGAGCGTGCCATAAACAAAAAGTAATGGCACAGTGCCATCATCAGCTTTGTTCATTTATCTTGGGCTGAGGCGTGAAGCGGCTGCATTAGCACAAACGGTGACACCACCAGAGCGGTAAAATCTTGAGGATTATCCGTCCACCAGGTGGCATGCGGCTCCGAGGGCTTGACGAGGTCACCCGATTTGAGCCAAGTTTCGATTTTCCTTTTATCGTCATCGGTTAGGGCTTGCCCAACATCGGTGATATCTAGGCGCGTATCAACATAGAGCAGGGAGCCCGCGTCAAAGTGGGGCTTTAGATATTCCCAGTCGACTACGCCTGTGTATTTCTCCAGCTTTTCTGTGGTGCTTTGAGCATCCTTGCCAAGAAAGCCGTAATTCATTTCTTCAGGTTGATTGGTGTCGTCTTTCATCCTGGATAAATTGATGTGAGCTTGGCCGATCTTAGCCCATACGGTCAGGCCCGATACGGAAGCGTTGGTTTCTTAGCTTGGAATCAGACAAGGCATCGCAGAGCTTGTTGGCGACTTTTTCGTCCACATCAACAAGGGAGTGGCGGTCAAATAGCTGGATGCGACCGACAGAGTTATCTGGTATTTTACCTTCTCTGTAGAACATGCCAAGTAAGTCACTTGGTCGGACACCCGCAGCTTTGCCTAGACTGACGAAGAGAGTTGCCATGCCAGCTTCTTTTTTGCCCTGGCCTTGCTTGTCGCCACGCCGACCACGATCACCACGATCACCTCTTGAACCTCTGCGGTCATCGCCTTTTTCGCGGCTTCGTCGTGCGCCACGATCTTTATTGGGGTTGTAGTCGGGGCGATCTTCGATGATTTCTTCGCCTTCTCGGCCGAGAGACTCTCGCAGCAGCTCAAAAACTGAGGATGCGATATCAGTTGCGGTGTGACCTTGATCCAGCAATCGGTCGATGTAGTGGCGGTAGCTGCGGCTGACTTCTTTTTCCAGGCGAGCTTGCACCAGTTCAAACAATTGATCAGCGCGTTTGCCTTCGACCTCTTCTTGTGTCGGGATTTTTGAGCGTGTTATTTTTTGCTTGGTATATCGCTCGATGCTTTGCAGCCGGTAGATATCACGACCAAAGACAAAGCTCACTGCGCGACCTTCACGGCCGGCGCGGCCTGTGCGCCCAATGCGGTGCACGTAGTCTTCTGGGTCTTGGGGGATATCGTAGTTGAAAACGGCTTCTACATCATCGATGTCGAGACCGCGTGCAGCAACGTCAGTTGCGATAAGTAGGTCAAACTTTCCTTCACGGAATCGTCTCGTAGTGCGCTCACGTGCTTGTTGGCCAATGTCGCCGTGCAGCTTGTCTGCAGCGTAGCCACGGGCAGTGAGTGCGTCGGTGCACTCATCGACACTGCGCTTTGTATTGCAGAAGATGACAGCAAGTCGGGGGCTGTCCATGTCAAGCAGGCGCGTTAGAACCTCAACTTTGGAGCGGTTTCTGACTTCGTAATAAGATTGGGTGACGGTCGAAACGGTTTTTGTCTGCCCTTTGATTGAGATTTCCTGAGGGTCGTTGCCAAATTTCTGGATCAGCTTTTGAACCTGTTTGTTCATGGTGGCCGAGAAGAAGAGAGTCTGGTGATCAGATTTCATGGCGCCAAGGAGATCTTCCATGTCTTCACGGAATCCCATGTCGAGCATGCGGTCAGCTTCATCGAGAATAGCTAGCTTAATAGTCCCTGGTTTTAAGGTCTTGCGGCGCAGATGGTCCAGAAGTCTTCCCGGCGTGCCTACAATGATGTGCGCGCCTCGTTTGAGCTGGGTAATCTGGCGGTCGATCGGGGTGCCTCCATAGACTGGCACGGCACGTAGTCCTTTGAGGTGGTTGCCTAGACGATGGACTTCTTCGCATACCTGAACACAAAGCTCGCGGGTGGGGGAGAGGATCAGTACCTGTGCTTCGTCCGCATGAACATCGATCATTTCGAGAGCGGGCAGGGTGAAGGCTGCGGTTTTGCCTGAGCCTGTTTCTGAGAGTCCAACGATGTCCTTGCCTTCGAGCACGGGGGGGATGGCACGGGCCTGAATGGGGGAAGGGCTCTCAAAGCCTAAGTCGTCAATAGCTTTAAGTAGCTCATCGCGGAGGCCGAGTGATGAAAAGGGAATGTCAGTCATGTTATTTGTAGTTGGTTGGTCTTTATTACCCCTTGGGGCAATTTTTAGTTTACCGCTTGGACTACGTGGTGCGTAACACTCAATAACAAGTCTGGGCGGCGGGAGGGCGAGCCATATGCCCTGATTGATATATAAGCAACTTTAAAAGCGCGCACGCCAGGCTATGGAGGCTAGTTCGGAGCGTTTAGCTATAAATATATCGATTAATAAATGATAAACACAGGTGTTGACCTGTGGAATTTGGCACCCATAATCCCGCCCGCTCTGTAACTGCAGTGCGAAATCAATAATTTAAAATCACAACCATGGCTAATTACGCAATCAATGGATTTGGACGCATCGGACGCAACGTACTTCGCGCCCTTGTAGAGAATGGCGAAATCAAAAATGTCGTCGCCATCAACGACCTTACCGACAATAAAACCCTCGCCCACTTGCTGAAGTATGATTCATCTCAGGGCCGTGTATCTTATGAAGTAACTCACGATGATAGTTCAATCATCGTTGATGGACACAAAATTCACGCCAC
>Ga0102905_1000377_pt1 | contig 7683 bp, 7 predicted proteins | sample Colrivmeta1556B3_FD_84973 | JGI IMG/M metagenome (GOLD analysis project Ga0102905, IMG submission 84973) | Estuarine microbial communities from the Columbia River estuary - metaG 1556B-3 | ecosystem: Environmental > Aquatic > Marine > Intertidal zone > Estuary | place: USA: Columbia River Estuary...
CGAATATAGCATAGTTAATCATGTCTTGATAATTAGCATCAATCCCTTCACTTACAATTGTTTTGCCCTTATTATCTTCTATTTGTTTAACCCGTAATAACTTCTGCAAAATTAAATCAGTCAAACTACTCACTCTCATATCTCGCCATGCTTCACCATAATCATGGTTTTTATCTTCCATCAACCGTTTAGTAACAGATACTTTTTCTTCATATAATTTTGTAGCTTCCACGGTAGACATATCAGGTTGCTCTACAACGCCCTTTTCTAATTGAATTAACGCCATAATACAGTAATTAATTATACCAATAAATTCACTTACTTCTCCTTCATCAACCTTTCTAACATCATTTTGCTGAAGACTTCTAATACGTTGCGCTTTAATAAATATTTGATCCGTTAGTGATGGTAACCTAAGGATTCTCCATGCACTTCCGTAATCACCCATTTTCTTAATAAATAAACTTTTGCAGGTATCGACTACTGCATCGTATTGTTTTGAAGTATCTTGCATAAATAAATTCAATTTTGCGTAAATTTCGCATAAATAATTAAAACCTTCAAGGTTTATGGTTTAAAGTTTTAAACTATGTACCAACACTTTACAAAACTGTATAAATGACTATTAATTGCAAAGGCAAACTCATTGATTTAGCGTCACCAAAAGTGATGGGTATTTTAAACATTACCCCCGATTCATTTTATGATGGAGGTGCTCATAAAAACGAAGTCGAAGTTTTAAATCATGTTGAGCGTATGCTTAGCGAAGGTGGAACGTTTATTGATGTTGGCGCATATAGTTCTCGCCCAAATGCAGACCATGTTAATGAAATTGATGAATTGAAACGCATACTCCCTATTGTTAAGTTGATTTTAAAAGAATTTCCTGAAGCATTACTATCCATAGATACGTTTAGAAGTGAAATCGCAAAACAATGTATTGAAGCTGGAGCCTGTATGATTAATGATATTTCTGCTGGAAAGTTAGACGAACATATGTTACAAACAATTGCTGATTTACATGTGCCCTATATTATGATGCATATGCGAGGTACACCTCAAAACATGCAGCAACAAACCGAATATGATAATTTATTAAAAGATATATTGTTTTATTTTTCTGAAAGAATAGCCGCCGCAAAAGCCGCAGGTATTATTGATATCATGGTTGATCCTGGATTTGGTTTCGCAAAAACTTTAGAGCAAAATTTTGAATTATTAAATAAACTAGAGTTATTCAAAATCATTGAAAAACCTCTGCTTGTTGGAATATCTAGAAAGTCAATGATTTATAAAACTTTAGAAACCTCCGCTAAAGAAGCCTTAAACGGAACTTCCGTTTTGAATACTATAGCATTGCAAAAAGGCGCATCCATTTTAAGAGTTCATGATGTTAAAGAAGCTATGGAATGTATTACTTTAGTTAAGTCGTTAAGTCGTTAAGAAAGAATGAAATATTTTATATTATTAATTACTGTGTTTTTTGTTTTTTCCTGTGGAAACAAAAAAATACTTCATTTACCAGAAATAAATTATTGTGAAATTTCAAAAATTCAAGATGTTTCACATGCCTATTTATTCTATGATGAAATTCAAAAAGACAGTGTGGAACTCAATAGAAAAAACCTCATCAGCACTACTAATTGGTTGATTAATGTCGATAAACGCTTAACGCTTAAACAAGCTATTCCTCATTTAAAATTTCTTCAAGAGAAAAAGAAAAACTCTAGTCATAAAAATAAAGAAGCCAAAAACTATTTTACTTGTAATGATACGAGCAGACAGAATTTAGGGTTTATTGAGTTTACGGATGTCGTTTATTTTAATGATGCAAATGGTTATGATAAAGAACTTAATAGCGATGATACGTCTATGTTAGTTTTTCACTTAAATGACATAAGAATTATTACTTCAGATAATAAAGTATTTCAAGCGGATAAATCTTCTTTAATAAAAACTATTAATGATTTATTTATTTTAAATAAAGGCTTAATTTACTTAGAATTTAAAGACAGCTTAACTTTTCAAGAATACATCAACATAAAATCTATTATAGAGAAATTAGATTCAGAAAACATTACTATATCAAACAACGAATTCATTTATTAACCATATTTTATTAAATTTACCAAAACCCGCCACCATTGGATATTTTTAAAGACCTTTTAAAATTTACCGCTGTAGATATTATAGATGTTATTTTAGTAGCACTACTCCTCTACTATGCTTACCGATTAATTAAAGGTACGGTTGCCATCAATATTTTCATTGGAATTATCATCATTTATGGCGCATGGCGGTTAACCGATTTCCTGAATATGGAACTGCTAACTGGTATTTTTGGTGGTTTTATGAAAGTGGGTATTATTGCCCTAATTGTTGTTTTTCAACCAGAAATTAGGAAATTTTTATTGATGGTTGGTTCCACAAATTTTGGAAGGCGACGCAAGTTTTTACAGCAAATTAATTTTTTGAAAACAGAGACAAATGACGAAACTGATGTTGACGCAGTTATATCTGCTTGCAACAAGATGTCGATGTCTAAAACTGGAGCGCTTATTGTTTTTGAGCGTAATAATAATTTAGATTTCTTATCGCAATCTGGTGATGAAATGAATATAAAAGTGACTCAACCTATTATAGAAAGCATATTTTTCAAGAATAGTCCGTTGCACGATGGTGCTATTGTTGTTAGCAATAATATTGTAAAAGCAACACGAGTTATCCTACCGGTTAATAACGAAAAAAACATCCCTAAACGTTTTGGCTTGCGCCACAGAGCTGCTATTGGAGTTACCGAAAAAACAGATGCCTTAGCCCTTGCAGTAAGTGAAGAAACGGGGCATATTTCATATTTTAAAGATGGAGAATTTGTTGTTTTTGAAGACACAAATGAACTTAATAAGATGATTAAAAAAGACTTGGCCTAATGTATTGTTTTTAGCACTCTTCTTCATATTATATATAGGAATATCAATCTTAATAGTTGCCGTTTTATTCCTTTAAGGAAGTCTAAATTTAAAATATTTTGTACCTAAATAATTTTAGACTAAGCCACTTCCTCCTTCATAAATTGCACCTCATATAAATTCCTATAGTACCCGTTTTCTTTTTTGAGTAGCTGCTTATGAGTGCCTTGTTCTACAATTTTACCAGCGTCCATAACAATAATTTTGTCCGCCTTCTTAATCGTGGCTAAACGGTGTGCAATAACTATAGAGGTTCTACCTTTAGTGATTTTATCGGTAGCATTTTGAATGAGTTGCTCTGAATACGAATCTACTGAAGATGTAGCTTCATCTAAAACTAAAATACTTGGATTCGTTACATAAGCTCTTAAAAACGAAATGAGTTGACGCTGACCAGAAGACAACATCACGCCACGCTCTTTAACATTATAATGGTAACCATTAGGCAACGTCATTATAAAATCATGAATCCCGATATCTTTAGCCGCCTGAAACACATGTTCTTCAGTAATCTCTGGATGATTTAGCTTAATATTATTTAAAATAGTATCTGCAAATAAAAACACGTCTTGTAATACCACAGCGATTTGAGTTCTTAACGATGATAAAGTCACATCTTTAATATCAATACCATCCACAGCTATAACACCATCACCGATTTCATAAAAACGATTTAGTAAATTAATAATAGTCGATTTACCAGCTCCTGTAGCTCCAACAATAGCGACGGTTTCTCCAGCTTTCACATCAAAAGAAATACCTTTTAAAACTTCTTCATCTTCAACATAACTAAAATGAACATTATCAAATTTTATATCCCCTTTAAACGAATCAACGACATGAGTTCCTAAATCATCAATCTGAGACGTGGTATCAATCACCTTAAACACTCTAGTTGCTGCCACCATTCCCATTTGAAGCGTATTAAACTTATCTGCTATTTGGCGCAGTGGTCTAAACAACATAGGTACAAACATGATAAAAGCAATTAAATCGCCTTGCGATACTGTACTGTTTTCTAAAACCACATTCAATCCGCCATACCAAGCTACCAAACCAATGGTTATTGATGACGATAAATCGGCTAAAGGAAAAAAGATCGAGTTATACCAAACGGTTTTAATCCATCCTTTTTTGTGGCGTTCATTTATTGCTTTAAAATTCTTTAATTCCAAATCTTCACGCGTAAACAACTGTAATATCTTCATGCCTGTTAACCGCTCTTGAACAAAGGAGTTCAAATTAGAAACTTCTGTTCGCACTTCCTCAAATGCCTTTTTCATATACTTTTGAAAAATTCGAGTTGCATAAAGTAACACCGGCAACATTATAAAAACAATAAGACTCAACTTGAAATTAAGATACACCATAACTCCAAAAACCACAGCCATAGCCAATAAGTCTTTAAAAATCATAAAAAGACCTTGCCCAAAAATATCAGCAATACGTTCCATATCCGTTACAGCCCGAGTGATAAGTAACCCAACCGAAGAATTGTCATAATATTTCATTTTAAAACGAAGCAAATGGTCGAACAACTTCACACGCACATCCATCACTAAATTTTGTCCCAACCAAGCGGCATAGTAAATAAATAATAATTGAAAAACGGTTTGTAGCACTAAAACCGCAAGCATGAGTAATATATAAAACAAAAAATCTTTTTCAACTCTATTTGTAATGCTATCATCAATAGCATATTTAGTTATATATGGTGTCGCAGCACTAAAAATAGCCAACAAAACCACCAGTAAAATCAATCCAAAGAAAATCGCTTTATAAGGCTTTATGTATTCAAAAAGTCGCTTAAAAAGTTTAAAATCAAAAATACTTTCTTTCGTTTTACTCATCTATAGTATTATATCTTTTGGATATTCAATATTAGTTAAATACAAGCCTTGTGCAGGAACAGAAAATCCGGCTTCACTCCTATTTTTAGATTGGATAATGGTATGCAACCCATCAATATCCATTTTACCCAATCCAATGTTTATCATGGTACCAACAATGGCTCTCACCATATTTCGTAAAAACCGATTCGCTGTTATAACAAAATGAAGCTCATTATTTTTAACAATCCATTTTGCTTGCATAATATCACAATTATACGTTTTTACATCGGTATGCGTCTTTGAAAAGCATTGAAAATCTTTATACTCAAATAAAATTTTCGAAGCTTCATTCATTTTATCAACATCCAAAGCATGCTTTACATATAGGCTGTTATCAAACGTAAATACATTTTTATTAACGCTAACGCGGTACAAATACGTTCTACTTAAGGCATAAAAACGCGCATGTATTTCAGGTTTTACTTCAAAAATAGCCGCAATAGCAATATCGTTTGGTAAAAAAGAATTTAGCTTAAAAATTAAATCGGGCGCTTTAAAAATAATAGCCGTATCAAAATGTGCAAACATTTGTGAGGCATGCACCCCGGCGTCGGTGCGTCCCGCGCCCATTATAGAAACCCGTTCGTTAAGCAAGGTCGATAAGGCCTTCTCAACAACTTCTTGAACAGTAATGCCATTCGGTTGATTTTGCCAACCATGATACTCCTTACCATTATAAGAAAGTTCTATAAAATACCTCAATGCGTTCTATTTATTTCGTAAAAGCACAAAGATAGATAGAATTGCGCTTCCCATAAAGCCCCTAATCTTAATTATATATTAAAAAATGTGTTATTACCGGCGGGATTTTCTTTCCGCACACGCGCTAGTCCTATTAAAGACATACTCTTTTGTGATTTTTGTTGGCGTTGTGTTAATTGTATATGTAACTTCCTAATATAGCTATCCTAATATTCCAGTAAAAATAAAAGCATAATACAATCCAGTTAATATAAAAACGACACCGGCTACCATTCGCATTATTTTTTCAATTTTAGTAATCCTGTTATAGAATATACCAACTTTTCCTGCTGTAAACGCCAGTAAGTAGGTGAAAAGAATTACGGGCAATCCTGTGCCAAATGCAAATACAATAGGCAAATAAAGGCCATCTGCTGATGCCATTGTCATAGGGATCAACATTCCAAAAAACAATGCGCCACTATATGGGCAAAAGGCCAAAGCGAAAACTACTCCTATCATGAAAGAACCTAGAAGTCCTTTGTCCTTAAATTTTTTAGATAGTTTTTCTTGAAAATTCGATTTTCCCAAAAAATTGAGCTTTATAATATTTAGCATTATCAACCCAATTAAAATTAATAAAGGACCTAAATATTTCTCTCCATTCTGATTGAAAAATCGAGCAATATGGAATTTACTTGCACCAAAATATAATATCAAGCCAATTGAAGTATAACTAAAAGCTCTTCCTAAAGAATAAAGTAATCCACTTAAAAACACTTTCCGCTTACTCGAAATATTTTTAGAAATAAAAGCGGTTGCAGTGATATTAGTCGCCAAAGGACACGGACTAATTGCGGTCATGAGTCCGAGTATAAATGCCGACACTATTGGGATATTGTAATTCTCTAAAAGCGATTGTAAAAAATCCATTTAGAGCGTTTTTAATTCCGTGTCTATTTTAGATTTTAGTTCTTTAGAAAAGACTTTTTGATCATTACCATTCATATAGGCAAAATTAGTTAAATTTAGTTGAGTTTCCTTCCCATTTTTTATCACGTTTAGTATTAAAGCTGTTCCCGATGCCTCGAATTTTTCTGCAATTTTTTCGTTTTCCTTTTTATCTACATTGATAACCTGAAATGTGATTTTAGCATCTTTCAGTTCCTTTGCAAAATATGTATTCAACGTGTATTTCGTATTTGCTTCAATCGCATTACACGTCATACATCTGTGCGTTGAATGAAAATCAAGAACTTCTATTTTTGAAATGGATTTATCTAAAGAAGTTGTATTGGTTTTATTTTGACCATTACAAGAGGTAAGTAGTAAACTAATTGCTAAAACAGTAAAAAATTTGATTGTTTTCATTTTAATAGATTTATGAATTATAATATGAGGTTAAATAAATATCCTGATAGGATTATACAAAGAACAACGACACCAAAAAAGATGGCAATGAGTTTAAGTGTCATTATTTTTTTTAATAGCATTGCTTGTGGTAATGACAAACCAACAACGCCCATCATAAAGGCGATTGCTGTTCCTAATGGAATCCCTTTGACTACTAGTACTTGAACCACTGGAAGTATGCCTGAAGCATTAGAGTACATAGGCACAGCCAAAATAGTCGCAATAGGAACAGCAAAAAGGTTGTCTTTATCCATGTATTTTTCAAAAAATCCTTCTGGAATATAGCCGTGCATGAGTCCACCAATTGCGATGCCGACTATAACATAAGGAATAATGCCTTTAAGGATTTTTATGACCTCTGTCCAAATAATTGGTACGCGCTGTTTAATAGTTTGTTTTTCTGCATGAAACAGGTCTTGATCTCTTTGAGCATTTACTAATACTTCTTTAACCCAAGGTGTTAGATAGCGTTCCAATTTAAGATTATGAAGTATAACACCCGATATTGTTCCCAATATTATACCACTAACTACATAGATTATTGTTGTTTTCAAACCAAACAAGCCTATAAAAAGCCCAATTGCTACTTCATTGACCAAAGGCGAAGTAATTAAAAAAGAAAAGGTTACCCCTAATGGAATTCCACGTCTCACAAAACCTATAAATAGAGGCACTGATGAACAAGAGCAAAAAGGTGTTATCACACCAAAAAGACTTGCCATAAGGTA
>Ga0102905_1000380_pt1 | contig 7655 bp, 6 predicted proteins | sample Colrivmeta1556B3_FD_84973 | JGI IMG/M metagenome (GOLD analysis project Ga0102905, IMG submission 84973) | Estuarine microbial communities from the Columbia River estuary - metaG 1556B-3 | ecosystem: Environmental > Aquatic > Marine > Intertidal zone > Estuary | place: USA: Columbia River Estuary...
AGCCGCGCCGACCCACAGAAATACGAGCGCGGCCATAAAGGCGTTCAAGGATATGGTGCGCCAGATGTTCACGGATCACGCGCACGCGCCAGCGCGCAGCGCATTCATTGCGGCGGCTTCGCCGCGCCGATACTCCAAGGACCAAATTCTAACAATGCGCTCAAAGCGCGTGACATACTCACAATGGAAGCTTTCGTTGGGTGGCAACCATTCGAGGGGTGATCTAGCACCCTTTTCTCGGTTCACAGAAGCTTTCGTTGCAAAGAGATTACGTGTGTCATTGGCAAAGGCGCGCTTCGTTGATCCGTCCCAGAGATACCCACCCCGTGGATGCGCCCATGCCAATGGCACCAGATGATCTACATCGAGCTCACGCGCGACGCGTTCAATTTGGCCTGTATAGGGATCGAGCCAACGACCGCGTATGACGGCGCAGTCGTCATTGGTCTTTTGGATTTGCCCGGTTGAGAGCGCTTCCAGCACTTCGTGGCGGGTATTCTGGCAGTCATTGTCTGCATCGTCCCAGTCTCCGTAAAGAGTGCGATCATAGCGCAGTGGCGTGGCCGTCGTTGGACTGGCCGTTGCCAGCCGAGGGATGGACGGAGTCACCTTTTGAGCGGGCAGTGCACCTTGGCGTTCCAGACCGCCATCAAGAGTGAAGGGACGATCAAGAACCACATTAACCACTGTGCCTGCTTTGACGGTGAAGCGGGGGCCCTTTGCGAGTTGTTGTTCCATATAGCGCTCTGCGACGCTGCCAACACTTTGCCCTGTTGCAATGCGCGCGGCGGATTGCAAATCGGTCACTTCGCTTTGAGATCCTTGTACGAGATTCTGTACAGTTCCAAGCAGGGCGCCTTGTAGCAGGGCTGTCAAAAATCCAGTTTGGCGACGCCCTGTCACACCGCTGGCACCTGTCGCATCAACAGCGCTTGATCGCTCTAGCTTAAACACCCGCCCGTCGGGAAAACGCATCTCCGTCCAATAGACGAACAGACGTCGCTGTCCTGATGTGGTTTGATTGTCGTAGCTGCCAAGAAGCTGTGCACCGCGCGGAATAATCACGCGATGCATTGTTTGGCTGTCAAACACGTCGTTGGTCACAATCGCGCGGGTCAGCCCTGGCAATTCGGATCGAATATCCACCATGAGCCGTGCCGCTATATATGTGCCCGCCGCTAAATCGCTTATGCGGGCTGGCTCCGGCACGACAGAGCGGCGTGGCTGGCTTAGAGGGGCGGCCCAATCTTGAGCATCATAATCAGAACGCAGGGCGTTATTCTTAGCACGCGCGTCTCGCACACGGCGTTGTTTTGCTCCTGCATAAGGGTCATGTATGCTTTGGCCCAGTGGCGCGTTGGCCGCTTCCCATGCACGTTCGTCAAGGCGCGCTTGACGCTCTGCCTGGCGCTCCAATGCATCACGCAGCAATTGTTCTTCGGCCTGTGACAGTCCAGTTTCTGGTGCTGTGGTCTGCGTGACGCGGCGCTGAGAAGGTTGCACATCTACTGTCGGTGTCGGTGCTGGTTGGGGCGCGAAAGTTCCCGCTGAATCCGCAAAACCAGAGACGCTTTGAGCCGCCGATGCACCGCTTAATCCTTCAGGCCCGTCTTGGTTCGGTGTTTGGGATGTAAAATACGCATTCCAAAAGAACGAACCCGCAAAAAGTACGAACACAACTCCAACAAAAATCGCGGCTCCTCTAAAGAAGAACTTCTGGGTGTTCAGCTTCATCCGCTTTCTCCCAACAAGCGGATGTCATAGTCTTGGATTTGTATGCCAAGCGGGTTCACCGTCAGAACTTCTGGTGACACGGATCCCAATTTGGCAAGCTGGAAGCTGCCTTGATATCGCTTGGAATCAATGAAGCGCCCACTCGTGCGATCACGCGTAATCTCAGACCACTCAGACAACCACGTATTCCCGCCCTGATAGAGAACAGAACGCACTTCTACCTCCACGGTTAGCTGCTTTTGCAAGACGAAGGGCGAGTCAACTTTCGAACGGCCACGCTCAAATATCTTGCGATGCCCGGCCGTTCCGGACGCGGTGAACACGACCAGTTTTTCCCACGCCTGCCTTAAGATAGCCTCATCGCTCGGAATGCCCCGCATTTGCTGAACAATCTCGCTCACCTCACGCAAAACCACAGCTTCGGGCCAATCACTCACCAACTGCGGAGGATTGGCTAGAGTTGGACGACCCAGATCATCGACCATCACCACATAGGGCACATACGTGCGATGCATGGCTTGCCAAACGATCACGCCACTAAGAGCAAGGCATACCAGCACCAATGCCACGGCCAGACGTGTTGCGATTTTTGCTTGTTGTGCGTGAAACGCAAAGCGTTCATCCCACATACGCTGGGCTTGATCATATGGGCTCGTCATTGACGACCCTCCTTTTTCATAAGAGTCGCAAAATCTTTGGCCATCGCGCCGCGTAATGAGCGCCCGCGTAAGCCACCAGCTGCAGCGTAGCGCGCCGCAGTTTTTCCGGCCCCGCCCAGAGCGCCCTGGGCCGCAGCTTTGGCCATCGCTCCTGCGCCCTGCCCCGATGCGCGCGCGACCCCCGCTGCAGTCCCCTGCATCGATCCCACCATACTCCCAAGAGCGGCTCCCGCACCGGCCTTGGCCAAGGGGATTGCGGCCATCATCGTCACCGCGCCAGCTATCACTTCGGCGGCGCGACTTGCCCCGACGCCCCCGGCGAGCGCTTCGAGACTGCTTGGTACGGTCATAAGCAAAACAACAGTCACGACTTGAAGGACAAGAATGACCAACACCAACTCAAGGCCCAATGACGAACTGCCCGATCCCGCAACTTCGTTGATGATATTCATCATCATCGCAAAGATGATCAAAAGGCCGAGAATCTTAAAGGCCTTGCCAATGAGCGTGCGCACATAGGTTGCAAAACTGTCTTTACTCGTTTCCAAACCCGCAAATCCCAAGACTATAAGCCCCGCCAGCGCCACCATATAAAGCTCGATATAGACAGTCATCAGCAACGCTATCATAATGCCCGCAATGATCAGAACAAAGAATGCTGTGAGCAAGTAAAGAACACTGATCGGCTTCCAGATGGAAATTTCTAAAACCATCTCCCAAGCGAGACGCCAAGCCTGAGCAAAAATACCGCTGATGCTTGGACTTACGTCCTTTGCACTGGCACCCATAGCCTCCTTCCCAAGCCGAACCGGGATTTCAACAAGCCATGTGGTGAAACTCGCGGCATTATCGATAAACAACGTCACCAACGTCACAAAGCCAACCCGCGTGACTAACCGCTGCAACATGCCAGCAAAGGACTCCTGCCCTTGAAGGCTACGCCCAATGCTCAAAACGAGATCCAGCGTGAACAGTATGAGCAAGAGTTGCTTTGCGCGCAGGCCGACAGACTCTGCCATGTCGTTTAGCACGCCCTCAAAGCGCACCAGAACTTCGTCAGCCACGGACAAATCCACCTCGGCGGCACCCGCCGTAGTATTTGCAAGCGACTGCTGATAAGCGTTTTGTTGTTCGAGATATTGCTGATACTCAGCTGGAATTTGGCCCTGAGCCGTCGCGCTATTGGCCAAAAGCGCGATCCCAAGAACAGCCAAGATCAAACGAGCATAAAAAATCAATTTTCCAAACCCAGAATATCATGGATCGAGCGGAAATTACCGCCTTGGCCACGGCTGTTATCCAGCGTTTGATTGACTTCACTCTCAAAGCGGCGTTGTTCGGCTTCTTTGCGGTCCATGTCGGACAAAACACGGCCCCAGGCCACAGAGGTTTGTTGGCCTTGTGTTGCCGTAAGCTGGCGCAATTGGTTCATTTGGCGTGCCAGTGAACCACTTAGCTCATTAGCAACTTGAAGCGCTTGCATGTGACCACGCTCACCGCCAAAGCGGTTCGTGATGGTGTCGATTAGCGCACCTTCTTGCTCCACATCCTTTAAGGTTAGCCCCGCTCCACGAAGCGCTGTCTCGACAGTTCCATTCCATTGCTCTGCCCAGGCGTCATATCTCTCGGACATACGCGCCTCTGTCAGAGGCTCTTTCTCAAACAACGGATCTTGCATAAGGTCCGAGCGCAAAAAACGATCCAGCGATGCCCCGTCTTTCGCGAGGCCCTGGACTTTGCCCGCCAGCGCCTTCAACTCGTGCACAGGTTCCATAGCTTGACGCAAAAAATTCTGCGACAGCTTCTCTGTGTTGCGCAAGATCGCTTCATAGGTCTCGATTTGCGTACGCAACTGATCCAGTTCAGCACTCAAAATTTGACCGTTCTGTGCAAGACTTTGACCTTCCAGGCCAACCAAATTCGCGAGTTCTGCGTTATTAAGCAACTGCGTCCATTCCGACGCACCACCCGTAATAGGACCACTGAGTGCCACTGATCCCCAGATCGCAAAACCAAAGGCACATACGAGCGAGGCTTTACGTAAAGGATTACATTGCGCTGATATCATCGCTTCTCTCCTCAAGGGTGTTTGTAGGGACTTCAATGCTGGATGATCGCGCCAAGATTTTTGCGACATCATCCATCCAGTATTTGGGGTCCTTGGCGAAGGCTTTCGCCGCTGCCGCACTTTCTGCCGTGCTTGTTTTGCCGATCATGGACAGGGTTACGTCCCCGAAGGCAAAATCCACAACGCGCGCCACACTCGGCTTCACCAAATAGTAATCTTGCTGTGGAACCAGTGAGGCCACCAGATCTATCTGCGCGGTGTTCAAGCCAAGTGCGCGATATTGATTAGAGGCCTCATCTGTCTTCGCGCCAGCATTGGGCAGAAAAATCTTAGTTTTGCAGTTCTCAGTCATCACCTGCATGAGGTCTGAGTTTACGACGTCTTCGAGCTGTTGCGTTGCCAGAACGACAGCGACATTGGACTTGCGCGCTTCTTTGAGCCAATGGCGAATACGACCAGCGAAGATCTCGTGGCGCATAAAGGCCCAAGCTTCATCGATGACTAAAAGCGTTGGGCGACCCGTGAAGCGTTTGGAGACACTGGCAAAGATGTAATCAAGAACCAAAATCGCTTGAGCTTGATTGCCCTCAAACAACTCATGTGTCTCAAAAACAGTAAAGTCGGCCCATGCGAGATCTTCGCGTTGATCACCCTTTCCGGGCGTGTCGAGAATACCGCCCTTTTGATCCTCAAAAACGCGGCGCAAATCTTTGTCAGCAACAAAATTACAAACCTCGTTCAGAGAAAATCTTCCGACAGCAAACATATTGCTAACAGCTTCGCCAATCGCGAGGCGCATATTATGCGTCACAGTCAACCCGCCCAAGCTCGCCATTTGCTCAAGCCAATCGCGCGCCCACTGCTCCCCGAGCCTGGGAGTGTCACTCAAAGGGGAAAGCCCCTGCCCCTCGGTTTCTCCAAAACTGGTGAAGCTCCCCCCAAACACATGACTGGCGCGCTCGATTGAGCGCTGCTTGTCGAAGAAAATCACTTGCGCCTGATTATACTTTAGAAAATTTGTCGCAAGGGCCCCGAGTAATACAGATTTACCACCCGTTGTTGGCCCAAAGATCACCGTGTGGCCCACGTCTTTGTCGTGGAGATTGAAGCGAAACAGCTCTCCTGTCGATGTCCGCGCGAGCATCAGGCTTGGAGAGCACTTTGGAAACAATGGAGACGGACAGTATTCTTCGCCCTTCCATAATGTACGTAGAGGCATCAAATCTGCGAAGTTGCGCCCACTGATGTAAACATCGCGAGGGCGACGGTGCGCATGCCCAGGTAAAGCGGCTAAAAACACCTCTAACGCGGAATGGCGCTCAATGCGCATTAAAAAGCCCGCATCTTGAAGAGCCGAGTTGATCGCTTCAATCTTCGCCTGAAACTCCCGATCAGGGGTGTCCTCATCTGCAAAGATCATCAATGTGCTGGAAAAACTGCCGTAAACAACACCAGGGCGGCCCACATCATGGGTAATGTTATCAAGCTCCGATACCATTGCATCGGCATAAACATCGCGATCACCCGTACTGGTACCGCCTATTTGTGCGCTCACATCCGCTGCAGATTGACGCCATTGGCGGCGTAAGTTCTTTACTGTGGCACGTGTCTTTGAACGTGCTTGTGGTACAAAGCGCGACACCCATGCGTATTCGAAATTGATCTGCTCAAGTTCTGCTAAAACCTCATCGGGATATTCGGCGGGCAAACCCTCCACACTGAGCACCGCGCAGCGACGTCCGTCGATTATGGGCAGCTCATTGAGATCACTTTGCTCAAATCCAACCGCAAGAAGGCTATCGAGGTAGAGATGTTCCGCACCCTCTGGCTGACGTAGCTTGCGTGTCCGCCCGCTCATTGTGCTCGCGAGGTGATCAACCAGCTCATCGGTTGCAAAATCGGGACCAAGGGCGCGCTCAACATGGCGTGTTCCCAAGCGTCTAAGTTTCAAAGCGCTGCCCAAGCGAGATTGCGCCGCATCCGCAAGGCGATTGAACTCTTCAATCTGCGTGCCAATCGCTTGATCTGGCTCGGTAGGCATATGTTGCCAGCAAAGGTGCAGTGTGTTGGAATAAAGCTCGTCGCTCAGCAATTGTGCCTGCATGTCACGGCTCATGAACTCCAGTGCCGGCAGATGATCGCGGCCCTCTGGAAGGTCCATCTCGTCAAAGGGACGTCGATCGAGGCGCATCCACAATGCGTCACCATCGGCAAAGTTCGACAAACCACGCCCGAAACGCTCAAGAATGCCGTTCAAAACTTCCGGCTGAAGGCTTTCGGTATCAAGACCGCTTACCTCCCAACCTGCCAGCAGGCTTCCGTCTTTGCACACCACAACACCAGGTGCAGGCAATGCCCCCCAATTCAAAAAATCCGCAGATGAGCCATACTCTTCTCGCCCACCACGCCAAGTGCGCAAAAACAAAAACAGACCTGGCACCATTAATGCGAAAAGAAGAAGGGCCTCCATATCTTAGCGCTCGCTCTGATCGTTGCGGGGCTCAGAGCGTTTGCGCAGCGGCTTTAAACGCGCGCGCCCCGGCAGCGCCTGAAACGACACCGCACCTTTAGGATACACACCCTCAGGAGCCGCTTGATATGGCCGTGTTAAACGCATCTTGCCACCAATCGTGGCGACCGCAAGAATATGACCTTCTTCGGATCGCGATAACATCACTTCCAAAGGCGCACGGTTGGCCGTCTCATCAATCGCAAACCCCGCACGTCGTAAGTATTCCAACGTATAGGATTCACATGCAGTTGGTCGGCGCGCAGGAACAATGACTGCTTCACTCAGGACAACGCGATCATAAACCTGCTTGCTCAGGTCATAGCCAATCGCACAGTTCTGCACAGGGCTCAGGTGCACATCATCGCGCGCCGTACTTGCAAAACTCAGCGTTCCGGGGCCAGATTGCACACAGCCGCTCAAGCCGAGTACCAAGCTTAAACCGAGGCCTGGCAGGCCTCGAAAACCACGTGAAAGGCGTTTAGGCACCGCCTTCTTCAATATCACGTGCATTGCCTAGTTCCTCTTCTTGACTGTGATTTTCTTGCGACCCGCCATGAGTGTGAACGCGTCAAGCGGCTTGTCTGCGACCAGTTGTTGACCGCCCTTGCCCACACGTATGTTCACGGCGCCATTTGAATTGCCGGCCGTCGCAATCAGAGCTGGTAGCTCACCTCGGTATCCG
>Ga0102905_1000426_pt1 | contig 7202 bp, 5 predicted proteins | sample Colrivmeta1556B3_FD_84973 | JGI IMG/M metagenome (GOLD analysis project Ga0102905, IMG submission 84973) | Estuarine microbial communities from the Columbia River estuary - metaG 1556B-3 | ecosystem: Environmental > Aquatic > Marine > Intertidal zone > Estuary | place: USA: Columbia River Estuary...
GGCCTTTGACACCATCTACGCCGAGGGGCAGAGGCGCTACGTGGAAAGCCTCTCCAGCTACGCCCGGCAGTTTCTGGGCGTGATGGACAAGCCCGAGGTGGAGAGCATTGAGGGGCTTTCCCCGGCCATCTCCATTGACCAGAAGACCACGAGCCACAACCCCCGCTCCACCGTGGGCACCGTCACGGAGATCCACGACTACCTCCGCCTCCTCTTCGCCCGCGTGGGGCAGGCCTTCTGCCCCGAGTGCGGCCGTCCCATTGAGAAGCAGTCGGCGAGCGAGATCACCGACCGCCTCCTCAAGCGCCCCCCCGGCACCCGGGCCATCCTCATGGCCCCCCTGGTGCGGGGAAGGAAGGGGGAGTACAGGAAGCTCTTCCAGCAGCTCCTGAAGGAAGGCTACGCCCGGGTGCGGGTGGACGGGGTCATCTACCTCCTGGAGGAGGCCCAAGGCCTCAGCCTGGAGAAGTACGAGAAGCACGACATTGACCTGGTGATTGACCGGGTGGTCCTGAAGGAGGAGGAGCGCCCCCGCATCGCCGAGGCGGTGGAGCTCGCCCTGCTTCGGGGGGAAGGCCTTCTTCGGGTCCTCTACCCGGACACCGGGGAAGAGGAGCTCTTCTCGGAGAAGTTCGCCTGCCCCGAGCACGGCTCGGTCCTGGAGGAGCTGGAGCCCCGCATCTTCTCCTTCAACAGCCCCTACGGGGCCTGCCCCGCCTGCTCCGGCCTCGGCTACCGCCAGGAGTTTGACCCCGAGCTCGTGGTGAACCCCGAGCTCTCCCTGGCCGAGGGGGCCATCCTCCCCTGGTCCCGGGGGCGGGACACGGGGAGGAGCTACCTCTGGGACCGCCTTAGGGCCTTGGCCGAGCACCTGGGCTTTGACCTCAAGACCCCCTTCAAGGACCTGCCGGAGGAGGCGAAGCGCGCCGTCCTCTACGGCCTTCCCGAGCCCTTTGAGGTGGTCTTCCGCCGGGGCGGCAAGGAAACCTTCCGGGTGGAGGTGCGGTACGAGGGGGTGATCCCCTGGCTGGAGAAGCGCTACCAGGAGTCCGACTCCGAGGGGGTGCGGGAGGCCCTGGAGGGCTTCATGTCCTTAAGGCCCTGCCCCGCCTGCGGGGGCACCCGGTACAAGCGGGAGGTCCTCTCGGTGAAGGTGGCGGGGAGGAACATCGCCGAGGTCTCCGCCCTCCCCGTGCGGGAGGCCCTGGCGTTCTTCCAGGGCCTGGAGAAGACCCTTCCCCCCTTCCAGGCCCAGATCGCCCGGCCCATCCTCAGGGAGATCGTGGAGCGGCTCGGCTTCCTGGTGGACGTGGGCCTGGACTACCTCACCCTGGACCGGGCGGCCAACACCCTCTCCGGAGGCGAGGCCCAGAGGATCCGGCTCGCGACCCAGGTGGGCTCGGGCCTCACCGGGGTCCTCTACGTGCTGGACGAGCCCAGCATCGGCCTCCACCCCCGGGACAACCAGCGCCTCATCCGCACCCTCAAAAGGCTCCGCGACCTGGGCAACACCCTCATCGTGGTGGAACACGACGAGGAGACCATGCGGGCCGCCGACTGGATCGTGGACATGGGTCCGGGGGCGGGGATCCACGGGGGGGAGGTGGTGGCCCAGGGCACCCTGGAGGACATCCTCAAAAGCCCGCAAAGCCTCACCGGGGCCTACCTCAGGGGGGAAAAGAGGATCCCCGTGCCCAAGGAGCGCCGCAAGGGGAACGGCAAGTGGCTCGTCCTCAAGGGGGCGCGGGCGCACAACCTGAAGAACGTCACCTTGAGGATCCCCCTGGGCCGCTTCGTGGCCATCACCGGCCCCTCGGGCTCGGGGAAGAGCACCCTGGTCCACGACGTCCTCTACGCCGCCCTGGCCCAAAGGCTCATGCGGGCCAAGACGACCCCCGGGCCCTACGAGGCCCTGGAGGGGGTGGAGCACCTGGACAAGGTCATTGAGATTGACCAGTCCCCCATCGGCCGCACCCCCCGGTCCAACCCCGCCACCTACACCGGGGTCTTTGACGAGATCCGCGACCTCTTCGCCAAGACCCCGGAGGCCAGGAAGCGGGGGTACGGCCCAGGCCGCTTCTCCTTCAACGTCAAGGGCGGGCGGTGCGAGGCCTGCGGCGGGGACGGGACGGTGAAGATTGAGATGCTCTTCCTCCCCGACCTCTACGTCCCCTGCGAGGTCTGCAAGGGCAAGCGCTACAACAAGGAGACCCTGGAGGTCAAGCTCAGGGGGAAGAGCATCGCCGACGTTCTGGACATGACGGTGGAGGAGGCCCTGGACTTCTTCCAGAACGTCCCCTCCATCGCCCGGAAGCTCCAGCTCATGGTGGACGTGGGCCTGGGGTACATGAAGCTGGGCCAGCCCTCCCCCACCCTCTCCGGGGGGGAGGCCCAGAGGATCAAGCTCGCCACGGAGCTCGGCCGCAAGGCCACGGGCCGCACCCTCTACATCCTGGACGAGCCCACCACGGGCCTGCACTTTGACGACGTGGCGAAGCTCCTCTCGGTCCTCCACCGGTTGGTGGACGCGGGCAACACCGTGGTGGTCATTGAGCACAACCTGGACGTGGTGAAGACCGCGGACTGGGTGATTGACCTGGGCCCCGAGGGCGGGGACCGGGGCGGGGAGATCGTGGCCGAGGGCACCCCCGAGGAGGTGGCCCTCACGGGGAGCCCCACGGGGGCCTTCCTCGCCCGGATCCCCGAGATCGCCGCCCGGATCGGGGTGGCGGCGGACTAAACCCCACGCGGGCTCGCGCCCGCGTGGGGGCCCCGGGTGCCCGCGCGTCAGAACCCGGGAAGGACCCTCTGGGCGAGGTAAAGGAGCCCCGCCAAGAGGGCGAGGCTCAGGCCCCAGAGGAGGAGGGCCGTCCTCGAGGCCCGGGCCGCCCGCTCCGCCTCCCAAAAGGTGCGGGGGCGGACCCGTTGCAGGAGGAAGGTGGCCACCCCCGCCAGGTTCACGCTGGCCACGTTCACCGCGAAGAGGAGTACGGCCCCAAAGGCCTTTTCCGGGTAGCCTGCCCCCGAAAGAAGCCCGGCGGCGGTCAAGGGGGGGAGGAGGGCCACGGCCACCATCACCCCCACCAACGCGGCCGGGGCCCCGGTGGTGAACCCCAAGGCCCCCGCCACCCCGGCGGCCAGGGCCACCGCCACGTCCTCGAGGCCCGGCCTCGTCCTCGGGGCAAGCTCAGGAGCAGAGGGGTCCACGGGGAGGAAAAACCCCAAGGCCAGGGAGAGCCCGCTCGCCAGGGCCACGCCCAAAAGCAAGGTCCTAAAGGCCTTGCGGAAGAGGTCCAGATCCCCTAGGGCGGAGCCCAGGGCCAAGGCCATGGCGGGCCCGAGCAGGGGAGCGATCACCATGGCCCCGATGACCAAGGCGGCGCTCCCCTTCACCAGGCCCACGGCCGCCACCAGGGTGGCCAGGGCCACCAGGGCGAGGTAGACGCCGCCCGCCTCGCTGGCCTCGGAAAGCTCCTGGTAAAGCTCCTCCCGGCCCACGCGCTCAGGCGAGGGCTTCTCCTCGGGGGGCTTGGCCTCCTCCGGGGGAGGCACCACCGCCTCCACGGGGAGGACGGCCAGGCGCAGCGCCTTCCCAAAGCGGTTCTGTAAGGCGTCGCTCACGGGCTCCACCTGGCCCGCCTCCAAGAAGACGTGGTAGAGGACCTCGCCCCCCTCCCGGCTCCTCCAGGCGGCCCAGGGCCCCGCCTCCGCCAGGAGGGCGGCCACCGCCTCCTCGTCCTTCTCGGGCACGGCGAAGAGGAGGACGCGGAGGGGCATCTCAGACGAGGGCCGCCTCGGGGCGGGGAAGGGGCGGGTTCAGGCCGGAAAGCCAGGCGGAGAAGGCCTCGAGGCCCCTCCGGTACATGGCCTGGCGCTTCTCCTTCTTGCCCATCCTCCCCTCCACCGGGGGCACCAGGCCCCAGTTGGCGTACATGGGCTGGAAGCCCTCCGGGTTCGCCGTGGCCAGGTAGCGCACAAGCCCCCCCAGCATACTCTCCTCCGGGGGCGCCACGGGGGGAAGCCCCAGGGCCTTCCGCGCGGCGTTGAGCCCGGCGAGGAAGCCCGTGGCGGCGCTCTCCAGGTACCCCTCCACCCCGGCCAACACCCCGGCGGCGTAAAGCCCCTCCGCCTCCCTGAACTCCAGGGTCTCGCCAAGGAGCCTCGGGGCGTTTAGGTAGGTGTTCCGGTGCATCACCCCGTAGCGGACGATCTCGGCGTTTTCCAGGCCGGGGATCATCTGGATGAGGCGCTTCTGCTCGGGCCACTTGAGCCCCGTCTGGAACCCCACCAGGCTCCACATCCGCCCCGCCTTGTCCTCCTGGCGGAGCTGGACCACGGCGAAGGGCTCCTTCCCCGTGCGGGGGTCCACGAGCCCCACGGGCTTCATGGGGCCAAAGAGCAGGGTCTGGTAGCCCCTCCGGGCGAGCTCCTCCACGGGGACGCAGGCCTCAAAGAACTCCAGCTTCTCCCAGTCGTGGGGGGTGTGGCGCTGGGCCTCGAGGAGGGCCTGGTGGAAGCGCCGGTACTCCTCCTCGGTCATGGGGCAGTTGAGGTAGTCGGCGCTCTGGCCGTAGCGGCCCGCGCGGAAGCACTTCGTGAGGTCAATGCTCTCGTAGAGGACGATGGGGCTTGCGGCGTCGTAGTAGGCGAGGAAGTGGTCGCCAAAGCGCCGCTTCAGGGCCTCGGCCAGGGCCTCGGAGGTCAAAGGCCCCGTGGCGAGCACGGTGATCCCAGGGGGGATCTCCCGCACCTCCTCCCGCACCACCTCGAGGAGGGGGTGGCCCGTGAGCCTTTCCGTGATGTAGCCGCTGAACTCCTCCCGGTCCACGGCCAAGGCCCCCCCGGCGGGCACTCGGGCGAGGTCCGCCGCCTCCATGACGAGGCTTCCCGCCCGGCGCATCTCCGCCTGGAGAAGCCCCTTGGCGTTGGTCTCCCCTTCCCCGCCCAGGGAGTTGGAGCAGACGATCTCGGCGAAGCGGTCCGTCCCGTGGGCCGGGGTCATCCGCTTGGGGCGCATCTCAAAAAGGCGCACGGGAACGCCCAGGCGCAAGAGGGTCCAGGCGGCCTCGCTCCCCGCGAGGCCCGCCCCCACCACGTTCACCCGTTCCATCCTTTAGATGGTAGCACCGGAAAGGCCTAGGGGAAAGTGGACTATAATGGCCTCCGTGGTGCGGCACCGGTTCCGGGTGGAGGAGGACTTCTACACCCAGGCCCATCCCGGCCCGGAGGACGTGCTCCTCCTGGTGGAGGTGAGCCTCTCCACCGAGGCCTGGGACCGGGAGAAGAAGCTTCCTCTCTACGCCCGGGCAGGCCTCCCCGAGGTCTGGCGCCTCACCCGGGAGGGCCTCGAGGTCCACCGGGACCCCGAGGGGGGCCGCTTCCTTGTGGCCAGAGGCGAAACGATCGCCCCCCTCCTCCTGCCCCAGGCGGAGTTCCCCTTCCAGCCCCCCCTATGAGCCTCGCCAAGCGCATCGTCCCCTGCCTGGACGTCCACGCGGGCCGCGTGGTCAAGGGGGTGAACTTCGTGAACCTAAGGGACGCCGGGGACCCCGTGGAGGCGGCCCGGGCCTACGACGAGGCGGGGGCCGACGAGCTCGTCTTCCTGGACATCTCCGCCACCCACGAGGAACGGGCCATCCTCCTGGACGTGGTGGCGAGGGTGGCGGAACGGGTCTTCATCCCCCTCACCGTGGGCGGGGGGGTGCGCTCCTTGGAGGACGCGAGGAAGCTCCTCCTTTCGGGGGCCGACAAGGTGAGCGTGAACTCCGCCGCGGTGAGGCGGCCCGAGCTCATCCGGGAGCTTGCCGATCACTTCGGCGCCCAGGCGGTGGTCCTGGCCATAGACGCCAGGTGGCGGGGGGACTTCCCCGAGGTCCACGTGGCGGGGGGGCGCGTGCCCACGGGCCTCCACGCCGTGGAGTGGGCGGTGAAGGGGGTGGAGCTTGGGGCCGGGGAGATCCTCCTCACCAGCATGGACCGGGACGGGACCAAGGAGGGGTACGACCTCAGGCTCACCCGCATGGTGGCCGAGGCGGTGGGGGTCCCGGTGATCGCCAGCGGCGGGGCCGGGCGGATGGAGCACTTCCTCGAGGCCTTCCAGGCCGGGGCCGAGGCCGCCTTGGCCGCAAGCGTCTTCCACTTTGGCGAGATCCCCATTCCCAAGCTTAAGCGCTACCTCGCGGAAAAAGGCGTCCACGTGCGGCTAGACTAGGGGCATGGACCTTTCCGCCGTCCGCTTTGACGAAAAGGGCCTCGTCCCCGTGGTGGTCCAAGACGCCCGCACCGGGGAGGTCCTCACCCTGGCCTACGCCAACCGGGAGGCTTTGGAGGAGACCCTAAGGACCCGGCGGAGCACCTTCTTTAGCCGAAGCCGCCAGGCGCTTTGGCGCAAGGGGGAGACCTCGGGGCACACCCAGGAGGTGGTGGAGGTTCTTTTGGACTGCGACGGGGACGCCGTGGTCTACCGGGTCCTCCCCCAAGGCCCCGCCTGCCACACGGGGGAGAGGACCTGCTTCCACCGGGCCCTCCTTGAAGGGGAGAAGGACCTCGGCTTCGTGGTGGGCCAGGTCTACGCCACCAGCAAGGAGCGCCTAAGGACCCTCCCCGAGGGAAGCTACGTGGCCCGGATGCACCAAGCAGGCCTGGACCGGATCCTAAAGAAGATCGGGGAGGAAGCGGGGGAGGTGATCCTCGCCGCCAAGGACCAAACCCCCGCGGAGCGTCGCCACGAAGCGGCGGACCCCCTCTTCCACCTCCTCCTCACCCTGGCGGAGCTCGGCCTCACCCCCGAGGACCTGGCGAAGACCCTCTGGGAGCGGCACCGGCCGCGAAGCCCTTATGATGGAAGCCATGGAAATTGAACGCCGGCTGGTCCTCGAGGTCGTCCGGGTCACGGAGCAAGCGGCCCTGGCCGCGAGCCGCTTCGCGGGCAAGGGGGACAAGGAAGCGGTGGACGAAGCGGGCACCCAGGCCATGCGCCGGGTGCTGAACGAACTCCCCATAAGGGGCACCGTGGTCATCGGCGAGGGGGAGATGGACGAGGCCCCCATGCTCTACATCGGGGAGGTGCTGGGCCAGGGGGGGCTAGAGGTGGACATCGCCGTGGACCCCGTGGAGGGCACCACCACCGCCGCCAAGGGCCTGCCCAACGCCGTGACCGTGATCGCCCTAAGCGAAAAGGGCGGGCTCTTCCACGCCCCCGA
>Ga0102905_1000436_pt1 | contig 7108 bp, 8 predicted proteins | sample Colrivmeta1556B3_FD_84973 | JGI IMG/M metagenome (GOLD analysis project Ga0102905, IMG submission 84973) | Estuarine microbial communities from the Columbia River estuary - metaG 1556B-3 | ecosystem: Environmental > Aquatic > Marine > Intertidal zone > Estuary | place: USA: Columbia River Estuary...
AGTGCCACGTCACTGAGGCCTTCGACCTTGGCGACACCGTCACCAATTGTGCGGACTGTGCCGACGTTGCTTTTTTGCACCGACGATGAAACGTTGGCGATTTCTTGTTCAAGTTCCTGGAGGATACTGCTCATAGCGTTGTTAGTTTGAAGTTATCAGATTGAAGTTTGTAGAGTCTTTAAAATGCAGCATTAAAATGCATTTGCGAGGCGATCGAGGCGGGATTGGACGCTGCCGTCCCAAACGTCGTTACCGACGCGAATTTTAACACCGCCGAGAAGTTCGGCGTTGATGTTGTAGGTGAAGGAAAGTCCACCACCATATTGTTCGTTGAGGTTTTTCTCAATGCGGCTTCGACTTGCGGCGTCGAGCTCAGTGGCGCTTTCGATGAGTGCCTGACGGCTTTTATCATCGAGGCGAACGAGATTAAGCAAGGAGTGCATGATCGCACGATAGTCGCGAGGTTTTGTCTCAGCGATTTTTTTGAAAGCTTTACGGATCTTATCCTCATCGAGGCGTCCTTCCGGTGCACAGAGGCGATAGATCCGGCGGGCGGCGCTGGCGGCATCCTTGGAAACTTTCATGGTGAGTGGTTGGTAATCGGTAAAGGGTGATCAGGCAAATTAACCATCGACACTGCTAAGCGCTTCTTCGTTGATGCGCTTCTGGTCGTCGTCATTAAGAACCTTACCGGTTACGGTGGCGGTGGTTGCGGTGACCAAACGTCCAAACTCCTTCTTGAGCTCGGCGGTCATGGTCTTGCGCTCAGCCTTAGCGGCTTCTTCGGCTTTGGCGAGAATAGCTTGAGCAGAAGCAATGGCTTCCTGGGCTTTCTTCTCTGTAAGTGATGAGGCACTCTCTTTGGCCTCATTGATGAGGCGAGCGGCGTCTGCATTGGCCTTATCGATAGCCTCTTGGGTGCGCTGCTCCGAGTCAGCAAGCTGCTGCTCGATACGCTTCAACTTGTCTTCACCCTCGGCAATGCGCTTACGGCGCTGCTCAAGCATTTCCTGAATCGGGGCGAAGGCGAACTTTTTCAACACAAAAAGCACGATGATGAAGTTCACGAGCTGAGCGATGAAAAACGGCCAGTTTACACCAAAAGTCTCGAGGAAGCCTGGGGAGGCTGCTTCGGTTCCGGCTGCTGCGATAATTGAGATCATGGTGAGAAAAAGTTAGGTAGAAGAGATATATCAGGTGCCGCCGACTGTGCCGAACGGCACCTGATAAAAGTTGGATTAGATCCGCTGTTACTAAATTATCTCTAAATTAGTACTGAACAGCGAATGCTGCGAGGATGAAGAGACCCTCGATAAGCGCTGCAAGAATGATGGAAATAACGAGAATGGGAGTAGCTGCACCAGGGTTACGACCTGTGGCTTCAGCTGACTTAGATCCGAGGATTCCGATTCCGATTCCACCACCGAGTGCGGCGAGTCCGACTGCAATTGCTTTGAGTGCCATTGTATTAGTTTGTTGGTTTTGTTTGTTGGTTTAAGAAAGCCCCCACAGTTTGCCCATGGTCAGACTTTCAAAAGTAGTTAGTGTTCTTCGCTGTGGCTACACATGAGTTTCAGGAAGACGGCACAAAGTAGCGTAAAGACCAGTGCTTGCACTAGGCCGACGAGCAACTCCATGAAGTAAAAAGGAAGCGCTGGCAGGAAGGCCAACTTCTCTGGCACCAGTGCCATCAAGCCTTCGAGAGTTTGCTCACCACCGTAGATGTTACCGAAGAGACGGAAGCTGAGCGCTACTGGGCGGATAAAGATAGACACCACCTCAAGGATACCAACGAGGAAGAACATGACGATCATGCCGATCTTCATGAAGCCGGTGAATGTGCCCTGCGGGGCGAAGATGTGCGCAAAGAAGTTTTTCACGCCGATCTCGGTGAATGACCAGTAAAGCCAGAGCAAAAAGAAGGTAATCGACATCGCCGCGGTCATGTTCAGGTCAGCATTACCGCCACGAAGGAGCCCCTTAAAGTGGCCGTGCGCATCGGTCGTCCCCATAGTGCCAACACCGGGGATGAGGCCGAGGTAGTTAACTACAAGAATCAGCAAGAATGTAGCACCGAAGAACCAGAAGGTGCGTTTGACGAGGTCTTCGCCTAGAATATTACCGAAGAAATCATACAGACTCTCAACAAGCCACTCGGCGAAGTTTTGCAGGCCGCTCGGAACTAGGGCCATTTTCTTGGTCGCTGCCCGGCAGAACAAGACAATGATGGCAGCTGCCAGCCATACCATGATCATGGAGTTTGAAATCCAGGTAAAGCCAGACCCATCTGAAAATGGCGATTCTGGATACAATGGCAATTGATGGCCACCGGCAGCGAAGGCCGACCCCGACAGTAAAAGAAGGAGAACTGGAATGAAAATGCGCACTGAGAATAGCTGGGCCATGGAAAAGGTTGAAATGGGTGTCTATATTTAACCGGGCGGAGGGGACATATCTTGCAGACCATTGCTCTGCAAGACTATTTGTGAAATTTTTCACAAACTAAATCTGAAGACGCGCAAGTGATTGCACCGCAAGCAGATAGAGCGCAGTGATTTAGGGTGTAATTCTGAGCACATCAGCCTCAACACCGAAATCTGCAAACTTCTTGAAATGCCCAGACTCTAGCGCCTGCTCGATTAGGTCTTCAGCTGAGATACACGGTCTTCCTGAATGCTTTTTCAACTCAAAACAAACCGCATGATCATCATCCCCAATACCGTGATAGGTGCGGTAAATCACCTCCGTGCAGGCCATCCGATCAGCAACCCGGAAATCAAACATAAAATCATACAGCTTGCCCTCATGTGTTAACCCACGAGACAATGCCTCAATAAGATGCTCTCTTGCTAATTGTGGCCTTAGCACCATGAAGGCATCAACGTGCAGCGTCTCCTCAATAGACCTTAATAGCACGCCATCTTTTTTAGCTTCAAGAAAATGGTAGCCCGCCACTGCCTCGTCTTTCGGCTCCAGCTCCAGTCTAGGCTCTGAAATCGACAGGCCGAGCGCCCTACGCTCCTCAGCATCTCCTATATATAAAGCTGCATGGGGCCAATACCCCGGCAAAAACAAATTACTCATGGCATCATCATGACGCGTAATTAACACATCCCCTGCACGCAGCATAGGCTTCAGCTCTGTCAGGACATCAGCATGAACTCGCTTACCCTCCCCAGCAGACTTGACGAACGGCTGCCTCATTTCTGAAACCACTTGCCCGCTAAGCTTCAGCAATTGAAACATCACCTTCTTGTATCCAGAGACATGGCGGCGTTTTAGGGAATAAACACGATAAAGCAATTTGCGGCTTATGTGACCACGTTTACTGCATCGAATCGATTTCACCTCTTCATCCAAATACTGAACCAGATCCTTCATTTGAGGATTTTCCGCCAATAACGCAATATCTTCGGCATGCATCTTATAAAATCGCAGCGCTGACAAGAAGCGCCACATACTTCGATGCGACCCTAAGCTTTTGTAAATCATGGCAAAGCTTTTCCCAGGAATACCATATCGAGGCTCGGGCTCATCCAGCTTCTTTCTGACAACAGACCGCCTGGCCACCAAATCAACAATAAAAGAAGCCGCACGCATCAGCATAGCGGCAGCCAAAAAGCCAACAACAAATGCACGCAGCCTCATATCCCACAGATGTTCATCCTGCCCACCATCACTCAATTTATCCAAATGATCCATGACCCCTTGAATTTCGCCAACAACCTCAATGAGCGTATGGCGTAAAGCTAGATACCTTGCATAGACATCCCGCAGCCGCTCATCTTCATCTGGCAAAAAATAACCTCTCCTTTGCGCTGCAGCAGCATCCGACAACTCCCGCCCCACAAGACTAGGCAACGGCATAGCTGCGGCTACTGATCTAAGAGAAACGGCGGCACGATTGATGATAACATTTACTCCGTCACCATCAACTTTCATCACCGCTGTTCTGGCACAGCACGAGGCGCTCGTCAATGATTCATCCCCGCCCACACCTATACTAACAGATTCTAACAGCCACTCATCCCCATTAAATAGGGATTCTTACATCTGGCACCAAGCATGCCGATCAACCCCAACCATCGCTCAAGTCAAGCATTCCCTAGGGGAAATTAACTATTATTTAACTTTACAGAATCAATTCATAAGCACATAAGAAGGGCGTTATGAATAAATCCGAACTCGTCGAAGCCGTTCAAAAATCCCTAGGGAATGATGCAACTAAACGTTGCGCAGAAGATGCACTTGCAGCTGTCCTCGGCAGCATTGCTACTGGTGTAAAGAAAGATGGAAAAGTCCAACTCATTGGATTTGGCACTTTCGCAGTCAAGAAGCGCGCAGCCCGTCAGGGTCGCAACCCAAAGACTGGTGAAGCAATGCAAATTAAAGCCTCCAAAACTGTTGGCTTTAAGTGTTCCTCCAGCCTCAAAGGTTCCCTCTAAGTATTAACCTGAATTTTGGTAGCAGAGCTATTCTGCGCTGAATTCAAACAATCTAGCCCGTGTCACCCAGGTGACACGGGTATTTTTGTGCCCACACACAACACAATCCCTACATGAACGACCTCATCAAACTGATACATTTTGATGTTTCGCTGGTGCACATTCACCCGTAGTATAGCTCTATGCTACTGCAATTAATGGGGCGCCCAGCATTGTGGATCAACGACTACCTCGGTCAACTCATCGGGCTTGTCTTCGATATTGCGGAATCGCTTCTGCGTGGCAAACCCAGGTGGCGGCGGTTTTTTGACCAAATTGTCGAAATCGGCTTCAATTCCCAACCGGTGGTATTGATTACTGGTGCATTTGTTGGAGCCGTACTCGCCGCCCAAGGATTATTTCAGCTCAGCGGGCTACAGATGGAATCAATGGGAGGAGCTCTCGTCAGTGTCGGTATGCTCAGAGAGCTTGGGCCCGTCCTCACCGGCATCATGCTCTCAGGCCGTGTCGGAGCGTCCATGGCGGCGGAAATAGGCACCATGAAGGTTACCGAGCAAATCGATGCGCTGAGATCTATGAGTGTGAACCCCATAGACTATTTGGTGACACCCCGTTTTTTAGCCATGCTGATATCCGTCCCTTTACTTATCACAGAAGCTGCGGCATTGGGCATTGGTGCGGCCTGGATAGTGGGCACTCAGACGTTTGGTGTATCTGAGGCATGGTGGAGCCACCACACCATGATGCACACCGAGCTTGGCGATATTTACATCGCCCTGATCAAAGGCATGGTCTTTGGAGTTTTGATTGTCGTCATCTCCTGCCATCAAGGACTCAAAGCCAATCAAGGAGCGGTTGGTGTGGGCAGAGGAACAACTCGCGCGATGGTATACTCCTCACTCGCCATCCTTATCACCAATTTTTTTCTAACCATGCTTATGAATATCTTTTTGCCTTTGGGCATTGGCAACTAAGATGAGAGTGCGGGGAAATTTGACAAATGTTCAATGACGAGGAATAATTGTAGTGTTAAGACGTCACACCTATATATGAAGAATTCATTTCGCATTTTATTACTAGCAATCGCAGGCATAGCGAGCGCTACATTTATGATCCAAGCTCAAACACAGCAACCCATGGCAACAGCAGACAAAGCACCAGAACAACCACAAAAACCTGTTACTAAAACAGATGCTGAATGGCTCAAGCAACTCACTGACGAACAATACCACATCGCTCGCAAGTCTGGCACCGAGAGGCCTAATGGGGAAGTCTACCAAACATTTAAAAAACAAGGGGCTGGCACTTACTATTGTGTAGGCTGTAATGCAGAGCTTTTTTCATCGAAAGAAAAATTCGATTCCCACTGTGGATGGCCATCATTTTATGATCCTTCCAAAGCGAAAAACGTCAAATCGATTGTGGACCCGGACGGCTCTCGCATTGAAGTGCGCTGCGCCATCTGCGATGCTCACCTTGGACATGTATTTACTGGCGAGGGATTCAACACCCCCACGGACAAGCGATACTGCATCAATGGTACCATTTTGAAATTTGTGCCAGCAGAGACCAAAAAATCCGACTAATCGCTCAAGCTCAGCTTGCAGATCACACTCCTTAATAGCTGTCGCTATTACACATACACTTTTGTACTGGGCTCATTTTTGCGTGAAAGGTTCTAGACCTTGCAGACAAAACACGATTAGAATGATTCCCCCTCGAAAAAAACCTTATCATGCCAGACCAAGCCAACACTCAAGAATTAGCCGAATCCTATCTACGCGAACTTGTAGAAAAAAATTCTGACGATTGGGAGAGCAGAAAGAAGTTGGCGCAAATTCTCTACAACGAGGGCAAGACTAAAGAAGCCGCCGAGATCGTTTGGGATGCTCCGGAAATACCATCTATCGACCTTGAGCTTGGCTTTGCTGTCAAGGTGCTTGGTAAGGGAGCACCCAGTAAAGCCATTCGTTTGCTAAGCAGTATTCAAGAGCTTAACAAAGGAAAGGCTGTGCAGAATTTAGCGGTGGCGAATGCGCTCATGCACTACGGCATGGTCATGCAAGCAGCTCGCTTTTATGGTGCGGCTTTTGCCGATGACCCGAGCCTCGTCAATGCCGATCTCGAACACTTCCTACTTTGGGTCGATGACAAAGAAAAGATTTGGGGCAATTTCGAAAAGGACAAACCCAATCTTGCAGAGCTCCCATGGATGAAGCGCGATGCCAAAGAGGCAGAATCACTAAAAATGGCGATGCAAGGCCACACCACTCCCATTAAGATACCCAATTTGGCCGAAGTTACCGCAGAAGCAGTCGTCAACACGATGTATTCTCAAGCAACACAACTCAATGTCCAGTCAACGCCACCACCAGCGGTCACTATACCAATGGATCGCGTGAACCCAAAAGACGTCATTGTTGATTCTCAGCTAGGTGCCAACGAACCTGCAAGCGCACAGCCAACAGGAAGCGGCACCGGGCAGGCTCTGCCTCCCGCACCAGCACCACTAGCCGCCAAGCCTCTAGCTCCGCCAAAACCACTCGCTGCGCCAAAGCCACTCGCTGCGCCAAAACCACTTGCTGCGCCAAAACCACTCGCTGCGCCAAAACCACTCGCTGCGCCAAAACCACTCGCTGCGCCAAAACCACTTGCTGCGCCAA
>Ga0102905_1000446_pt1 | contig 7055 bp, 11 predicted proteins | sample Colrivmeta1556B3_FD_84973 | JGI IMG/M metagenome (GOLD analysis project Ga0102905, IMG submission 84973) | Estuarine microbial communities from the Columbia River estuary - metaG 1556B-3 | ecosystem: Environmental > Aquatic > Marine > Intertidal zone > Estuary | place: USA: Columbia River Estuary...
CCCCAAAACCCCAAAACCCCAAAGATGATGGAAAATATACAGTAGGTTTTTTTAATTTGTATATATTTGACTGTAAGATTGCAATTTTGTAATAGACCAAGAATCAAACAATATATAATTGCATAGAGTGAGTATAAATACTTGTCTGAATCTAAAATGCTTGCTTTCATTCAAAGAGGATCTTGGCAAGTTCACCTGACTCCTCATCAATACAGAATGTTGGCACGTTTTCGTTGAAGTTGAGATCGGCAAATCCTTGGAAGATTTACTCAAGAGTAGTTTGACTGACAGAGTAATCTTCAAGTTGATGTTCCTCTTTGAGCTCCTCAATCAATTTGAATAAGAATCCAATCGATTTGTTGTGTCGCTCAACTCTCAGTCGCATGTAGCTGCCGTATTGCTCAATGACTTCAACGTTAATAAACTCTTGACACAGGCTTTCAATAACTCCAAAGAGTGCACCCTTAACGAAGATGTCCTAAGCAATATCATTCAGTGTGAATTCTTTGCGAAGAATCTTCTCAGCTGCCTCTTCTTCATTTTGATCAGAGTCGAGCTTGACATCGAGATTTAGGATCGATTCGATGACAATTCCAGGCACCTAAGAGGCCGTCAGGATCTTGCTCGTCTCCTCTGCCGTCAAGAATGGACGTTTAAGAGCCTACTTAAGCAATGGGTCCTCGACACTTTCAGGGTTGAGGATGCTTTCACGCACTTCGTCGATTTCTTCTTGAATAGGAGTCTGTGCCTTGATTTCAATGACAAATCCTGTACCGAATTTGTCTTTGATATGCTGTGGTGTTCCGAAGCATTTGAAAACACCACCCTTGACCATAATGCCCATTTTAGTGCTGAGAGCCTCAGCCTCCTCCATGGAGTGAGTAGTCAAGATGACAGCAGAAGTTTTATCACTTGCAATCTGACTGACAACTCTCCACATAAAGCGACGGGCTTCTGGATCCATACCAGCTGATGGCTCATCAAGGAGGATGATGGGTGGACTTCCAACGATCGCTTAGGCAACGGATAGCTTTCTCTTGTTTCCACCGGAGAGAGCGCCAGCCATTTTCTTTCTATGATCTTGAAGATCTAGCTACTTGATGGCTCTATCGCAAAGTTCGGCACGCCTTTCGGATGGTATTCCCTTGAGCCTTGCAAAGTATTCGATGTTCTCTTCGACTGACATATACTCGAAAATTGGATTGGTTTAAGGACAGTAGCCAATCAACTTTTTAATCTTGTTGAAGTCTTTTCTTATATCTAGAGAACCGATATGAATTGAGCCTTCTGTTGGCTCAACCTCACTTGTCAGACTCTTGAAAGTGGTTGATTTGCCTGCACCATTGACTCCGAGTAAAGCAAAGCACTCACCTGCTTCTAAGCCAAAAGAGATGTTTTCAACTGCGACTAATGGTTTCATAGGTGCACAGCAACTGCCCTTGATTTCGTAAACTTTTCTCAGCCCCTCTACTTTGATTTTCAGTTGTTCATTTGGAGTTACTGCCACACGATTGGCCTCATTAACGACGTCCTAATCAAGTTTGAGTGTTGGATCCTTGTTAGGGAAAAGCCTTCTGCAGCAGCATTGCCAGCATTTTCTGATACGTTTGCCAAGATCGACTTCTATGAGGAAGAGAATCAAGAACCAGAAGATGAGATGAGCGAACATCATGATCAGGTCAAGTAGATTGTTCTTCAAATCCCAAACATCATCGCTAATATCAGGGCCATCACCAGGAGTACTGTTTCTGATTTGAGAGATGAAGTCAAGTGAAGCGTCGGTATAAAGAGCGGTAGCAATTGAATATGAGGGGAATATTCTCATAGCATAATGAAGATTGTCTCCCAACAGCTCTAAATCTGGCACTACTCTCAAGATAAAGATCAAAGTTGAGAAGGCCAATATGATTACCATGTGGCAGAACATTGTAAATGTTTAGGCTGCTGAATCCGTAGTGAATAGGAATGACATGACGTAAGTAAATGGCATGATTCCGAATGGGAAAGCTGCAAAGACCCATTCAGCAGATTCATACTATTGGTCAAATAAGTAGAATAGAGAGATTGTCGTAGCAATGGTGACATATAGCTTGATTGAGTCGAAAATGAAGTTAGCAATCCAGTACGAAGACAATCTCATTCCTGTGATCACCTGCACATGCTTAAGCTGACTTGATCTTTCGACAACAAGATAACTGACTGTAACAGTGATGACAATTGAGTATGCAATGGCTGCAAAGAAGATGATTGAGCCAGCATCACTTGTCGCAATTCTTCTTTCCATTTCGTAAGTTCTTGGATAAGGAACTGATCTTGTCTTAAACTCAAACTCTGGATCTTGTGTTGCTACCTTCAAAATAGACTCGTACATGAATTATGGGAAAATTGAAACTCCCGAAGGCGAAGTCATATTCACGTAGCTTACGAATTTGTAATCATGATTTACACTGTCCGCTTAGTAAATTTCGTACGAGCTGTAGATGTATGGTTCTTAAGCGCCTTTTTCGATGCCCATTTGGAAAACATCTTCGCCGAATTCATCAAAAGTTTTTCCAGGCTTTTCACTCCTCCACTTTACATCGAAGGATGATTCGTATTCGGGTAGATTTTCAGCAAAAATTTGTGGTTGCAAGTCACTGTTCTCGAAATCATAAACATTTTCATTGATCAGGAGTTGCTACTTTAGTGGGTACATTGAAGGTTCGAGTAGTCTACTATTAGACCTGAAACTGAAGTCAAGTGATGAGATCCAGACACCAAAGATCATGAAGGCTGAAGGTAGAAAGATCTCAGTGAATACTCTTTTTTTGGCTCGCCTGTAGCTATTGAATCTTTTGATTAGTACGGCTTTGAAATTGTTACAGAAAGATACATCTAGCCTGCTTTCGGATAAATTAAATTTCTCAAAATTTTAGTCATCTTTCTAGAAGTCTGGAGTCCTTGTTTTTGCTGCTTCAAGATCTTGCGGATTAACTCTAGGCTTAGTCGGGGTTGGGACCTTGTTCTCTTCTTAGATAGCATGTTCGATATTCAATTCAGCAAGTGAGTCTTCTCTTCCACCAATATTACTGATGTTTGCATTCTCCAAGTTTTCAATTCCTCCTTTTGTCGCTGTTTCAATTGGGGGCAAAAAGCTAGCTTACTGTTTATCTGAAACCAAGCGTCCTGAGTTTATAGCAGATCCATCTTCATTACCAGTCTTATCTAGTTACTTCCTCACCAATAACCCAGCCAGATCTGGTGTTGAATTACCATTGTCACTTGGTGTATTCATGATTTCTCCTTAATTATTGGCGTTTGCAGAGCCCGATTACGCAAGGATTTTTGGTTTTGGATTGGGGTCATGGCCAATTTCAAGGAACACTTGTTCGAGTGTTGTGACTGACATTCCATAGGTCTAGATATCGAGCATTTCGAGATCATTATCAAAATCACTGAAGAAACTTTTAAAGAAAACTGTACATTCTCTAGGGATTTGTACTGTCATTTCTCCTTGTATCTCACTAAGTTAGCTGACAACATCACCAAGCCTTTCTTTGAGATAAGGCATAATTTTTCTGTTAGCTTCTGCTTTTTTCTTTACTATTGTCATGACATAACCCACACCAAATCGGTTTTTAAGGAACATGGAGGATCCTAAGCAAGTCATCTTTCCTTGGGTCATGATGCCAATTCTGTCTCCGAGAATGTCAGCTTCGTCCATGTAATGGGTTGTCAAAAGAATGATTTTGTCTTTCTTGTAGGCTCGGAGCATGTTCCATAGCTATCTTCTAGCCTGTATATCAAGGCCAGAAGTGGGTTCATCAAGTAGTACGAACTTTGAATTACCACACAAAGCGATGGCAACTGATAGCTTGCGCTTATTTCCTCCTGAGAGCTGATAAGCGAGATTTTTTCTCTTGTCATCGACACCAATATCGAGCAGCATTTGATCGATTTCTTTCTTCTTATTTGTCTTATCAGCACCTTTGAACTCATAGAAGATGTCAAGATGCTCCTCTGGGGTTAACAGATCGAACAAGACATCATGCTGAGGACAAACACCCATCACTTTTCTTGCATCATCCATCTTGTTGAACAAGTCAATACCAAACAGATTGGCTTCTCCTTAGGATTCTCTCAGCAGGCCAGTAAGCATTGAAATAGTTGTAGTCTTACCAGCACCGTTGTGGCCAAGCAAGCAGAAGATCTGATCTGCATACATTTTGACGTTGATGCCGTTGACAGCTTTGAATCCATTTTCATATTCTTTGTGAAGTCCAGATATTTTTAGGACTTGATTTTCAATCTCCCTTTGATCAACATCAGGACCCAATTTTTCGTAGCAATCAGGATTAATGTACTTAGTTTCAAAGGTAAAAGTTTGATCAACACCGTCGTGCTTGTTCTAACCGCCCAAGACGTGATTGCCATCGATAGCTGAAGTCAAGCCAACCTATTGAATTCGGCTTTTACTCTTGCAGCCCCAGAATGATCTAGTGAAGCAGAAGCATAGGTGTCTACGACGACCAAATGTCTTAGGCATGACCTATTCGAGGTAAAAGCCCAAGATGATAACCCATACGCAATCGAATGCCATCATGATCAAGCCATGGCCCACAGTGAAATTGTTGAACTCTGAAAAAAGATTTTCAGAATTAGATCCTACTTGACTTCCTTCATATTGAGCAAGGACTGCAACAGTCTGAATCATCGCAACAGTTGGCGACAGAGATGCATAAATCCGATTATCTAGTGGAGTATCTGGTTCTCTCACGAAGTACTGGAATGTTGACGTGCCGAAATAAACAATGGAAGTTGTAATGGCTGCGGCTCTTGCTTTTGTGAAGAGACTCTAAGTGATAAGAATGATTCCGAATAGTGACTAGCCATAGAGCCATATTACAAAGAATAGAATCCAAGGCTCAGATTTTTGCATGATACTAGTAATCATAATCACCCATGTCAGGATAGAAATGCAAGTGTTGACAACTGTGTAATAGGTGAACCAAGAGGCCCAGTAGGCGAAGTCTCCTAAGCCCATCATTCGCATTGATTCCTTAACCTTGTTTTCTTTCTCTTGCACTATACGATAGGATGTGCGATAGATAGGTGGCACGTACATGATGATTACGAAGAAGCTGAACACTCCTGTCAAAAGTCGTGCAAAATCATCCTCAACATACGGAGGAAGTTTCGAAGGTACAACCATGGCCACAATTGAAGCTGTGTCGACGCCTGTCTTACGCTTGAGGATCGTATTAGCAACCCAATTTTACAGGTAAGCAAAGCCATTTTAAGTGTACATCAGGAACTCATTTGTCTGAGGAGTATATTCGTATGAATTCCAGACAGGTTTTTTCTAGTTTGGAATCGATCTAAGCCAACTTGGCCACCCATCATTGAAGATGAGATTTAGTTCGTACTTGTTCTGATCCTCATTCTCAGTGATAGAAAATCCGAAGCAAACTCCTTCAAATTCTGGATCCTGGCCAATTCTTTCGTCAGAAATGTAGTCATCAAGCTCAGCCTATGAAGCAAATTCTTTGAATTTGAAGGTACCTAATGCTCTTGTATTAGAGAAGAAATCTGTACCATTTGAAATTATTTCATCTGATGCACTCTCAACAATGTCAGTTGCATTTACCTTAAAGCGATTTTCAAGTTATTTTCCGACAGCTAGGATTTCTTCTTCTCTGATGTATTGTCCTGGCACCTGTTTCATCAAATCAGCAAAATTGATTTTAATGCCGCTCAAGTCTAAATTTTCAAGACCTTGACCTCCTTGACCACCTTGTCCCTTTCCGATTCCAGGCTTTTGTCCTGACCCTTGGCCTTCTCCGCCTCCAAATCTCTTCGCAAGTTCTTCATTATCTAGTGCACCCTCAGGTAAGCCAAATCTATCGGACAGCGTTGATTTGATGTCAGTGGCTTCGTCACCAAGGAATGCTATAAGATCTAAGCTTGAAATGAGAGTGGGCAAATTCTTCTAGGCTTCAAAGAGAGACTTCAGTTAGTTGATAATGTCTTACTCTATGCTTGCACCAGTTTTCACATAAGCTATCACTGGCGAGTTATACTATGTCGCATCATTCATGTCGTCTTTTTCATAAACTCCTTTTGGGTAGCAATGTGAAGGGAAAAATGCGTATGGGCCAGTTACATCTAGAATAGGAATGTAACCTTCGATTTTCAAATCTAAGGTCTCTCCTAATTCTTTTAGTTCTTCAAGGTTGGGCGTCTTAACTTACGCTAAGGCTGTTTCGACAGTTGCAGACAGATCAAACGATAAATAGTCTGCAATCAATTTGTTGGGGTCTTCAACTTCATCTTGAATAGTGACCTGAACGTATTCCCTGACTGCTGGGACGTCTATGAGCTAGTTAAGCCCAAAAGCTTCGATCAGTTTCTCTAAAGCATCCCAAGCAAGATAATTCTCGCTAAAGTCTTTGATAGGAGTCTGCTCAATATAGCGAGCCAGATCGGTCAGGTCTCTGATATCCTCCTTGATGCTATCGACGATTTCGAAAACTTCTGGTACGCCAGTGACTTGTTCTGCAACTTCTTCCACTGTTTCGATAACCCTCTCGACATCGACGGAAATTTTGACACTGAGAGGCTTTACATCCATGTATTTGAGGAACTCTTCATAGTTTTGTCCTTGGCGGACCTAATCTGAGATCGAAAATGTAAATTTGTCATTAATTTCTGGCTTCGCGATAGGATATAACGGGCGGCGTAACGAATAGAGAGAAAAATTCTCCTAATTCACTAAGTCAATGCGTGATCGAGCATAGACTAGGATAAACATGAGTAGGAGGGGACAAATTATTTCACAGATTGACCCGCAAGGCGTTCTTTTCCAATTAATACAATTCTTTTTCATCAGCGCCTTGTAGTGGCGCGTTGTGGCTCCCATATTCCTTGGAAATATTAATTATAATCAAATAAATACTGGCTCCCATAATTTAAGGTCCTTAATAATAAATAAATAAAATAATCTGACTCACATAAAAATTAGGATATATTTTACTAATCAGATAAAATACTACTCACGGGGTTTTGGGGTTTTGGGG
>Ga0102905_1000453_pt1 | contig 7026 bp, 8 predicted proteins | sample Colrivmeta1556B3_FD_84973 | JGI IMG/M metagenome (GOLD analysis project Ga0102905, IMG submission 84973) | Estuarine microbial communities from the Columbia River estuary - metaG 1556B-3 | ecosystem: Environmental > Aquatic > Marine > Intertidal zone > Estuary | place: USA: Columbia River Estuary...
GAATCCAGCGATAATCAATCAATGCTGTAACAAAAAAAACAATACAGCCGACAATAATCCAGACCTTTTGGCGTTGGGCATAATACTCGCCCCCACTTGGCAAATGCCTCGCAGCACTTTCTATTGCGTATACCCCAAAAATCGCCAATGCCAACATTGTAAGCACCAGCAGCCAATTCATGCTGAGTATTTTTCTTATTAACGGGATCATCATCTTGCAGGCAAAGCCTCAAACTGAATTGTATTCAATGACCAGCCCCCTCCGGAGCAGAGTCATTCAACTCCTTAAGCATCTCTGAGGTGATATCCGTTGCATCCTTCAAGTAGATAAAAAAAGAGATTTGATTAGTATTCTTACCAGACTCATCAAATACAAAATCATATTTTTGTTTGTCAGCAAAAGAAATCACCTTGCCTCGGATCTCGCTCATAATGCCCTGCAAACTTGCTGCTTTCCTCCTAGCAACCCTCTTTTTATTTTCAAATTCAACTTGCTTCATCTCCGCCAAAAGAGCCTGCCGTTTTTTGTCTATCAATTTGAATTCTTGAGCGCATTTATACCTAGCATTTTCGTCCAAATTTTCATCTTTCAGCCGATCATTTAGCGACTTTAACTGAAGAACCATTTCATTGATTTGCTCAAGCTGTTGATTCACCGTTTTTTGAATAGCTGCGTAATCTTGATTGAACTGCTTTTGGGCTTCCTCCGTTCTATAATATTCCTTGAACAGCCTTTGGATATCGACAACCCCTATTTGAGGCTTATCCGCCACAGCGCTCGTCATTGCCATACTGCAGATCACAAAGCTCAGATATATTTGCTTTAAAATTCTCATTAAAAATCACGAGTAAATCGCAGTGCTAAAATGCCTTCCTAATGAGGGATCGTCAACAGCATCCCTATTAAACAGACAAAAAATACCCTTTCCTCATGGAAAGGGTATGATGAAAATTGCTTCTAAGATGAATATCTTCTTCTACAGAAAAGATTACTCGCCGGCCGCCTTGGGCGCATTGGCATTGAGCTTACTCAAAAGTGCAACAGTAGCATCGGTGGCATCTTTAGTATAAAGCAGGAATGGCACCTGGTTGGCGCTCAAACCAGACTTATCTAATACATAGTCAAAATCTTCCCCCTTAGCATGATCGATGATTAACTTGCGAATTTCCTCGAGAATACCCTGCATGCTCGCCTGCTTTTTGAGCTCAAGAGCACGTGTGCGTCGACCTAAAAACTCACGTCGCTCACGGTCCATTGCCTTAGCTTCGTCGAGTTTAAGCTGGAAATCACGAGTCTTATCACGCTTGACTCCGTCCGCAAGTGTTGGATCCTCAATTTGTTTTTTAAGGCCTTGAAGTTGCTCCTCAAGCTCACGGATGCCAGTGAGACGCTCATTATTTTCTTTTTGAATACGGGCAAATTCTTCGCTGAACTTTTGCTGTTCTTCAGTAGTACGGTGATACTCCTTGAAGAGAATCTGCATATCTACAGTAGCAATTTTGAGGCGCTGGGCTGAAGCTGACGAAGCACTGTAGAGAGCTACAAAGCAGAGGGCAGCCGCGATTTTAAGGTATTGTTTCATAGTGATTAGTAGTATTTGTTCGAGTGATCTGGCAGCAAAACCAAGATCCAGCAACGAGGCGAAATAAGTGTGAATTATGTTAAATTAGAAAACTTCGCGTTGCAGTGGAAACTTGCACCGAATAGCATGCTGCGTCAATATCTATCCCACCCCGCTCTCATACGCCTCTTATCCATGAATATTGTCAAAACCATCACTAGCCTCAAAGAGTCGCTCCATCAAATAAGCCCAGAGCAAACAAAGGTCATTGTCCCTACGATGGGCTCTCTGCATGCTGGGCATCTTGCCCTCGTTGACGAAGCCAGACGTATTGCCGGATCCGATGGTATTGTCATGCTAAGCTTGTTTGTTAACCCCACCCAATTTGACCGAGCTGATGATCTAGAGCATTATCCTCGTTCGCTGGAAACAGACTTAACGCTTTGCAAAGATCATGGCGTAGACCTTGTTTTCGCCCCCGAGAGTGAAGTCATTTATCATAAAGACCACTCCATTAGTGTCGCCGAATCCAACCTATCTGATAGGCTGTGCGGGGCCTCCCGGCCAGGACACTTTAACGGTGTCTGCACCGTCGTATTGAAGCTCTTCAACCTCAGCCAAGCTGACATCGCTATTTTCGGCAAAAAAGACTACCAACAACTCGCGGTTATTCGCCGGATGGTGAGAGACCTCAACATTCCAATTCAGATCAAAGGTATCGACACCGTGAGGGAGGAGAGTGGTTTAGCACTATCTTCACGAAACCAGCGCCTATCAGACAAACAGCGATCAGATGCAGCACGAATAAGGCAAGCCCTGCTGGCAGCTCAAACCACCTATCAACAGGGTGAAAGGTGTGCCGAAAAGCTTGTTGCGATAGCTAAGAACATCATCAAGGCCTCAGAACTCGGACTCAAAATCGATTACCTCGAGCTACTCGATCAAGAGACCTTGCAGCCGCTCAAAACACTGTCCTGCCCTGCAGTAATGGCTGCCGCAGTCTTCTATGAAGAAGTCAGGCTCATCGATAATATTGAACTGCCCTAGATCTGAGCAAACTTTTCCCAAAACATCGCCGTTTGGCGGTCATCAGGGATCACCTCAACAAGAGTCGTCTTATCTTGTGGCTCGAAATCAAAACCTTCCATGCCCTCTACTTTAGCGTAGTGCATATTCCACATGGTCGCTAGTGACTCAAATGTATATTCGTGCGAATTAGTGATGAGCTGCGACACCCTATCCTCTACTTGCTTCATAATGGGCAAACGCTCAAAAATTTTACCTCCGCCATTGTTGATCACCACCAGCATACGCCCTCGACACTCAACTTGACTCATGAGCGCCGGCGCTGCCAAATCATAAATCGCGGTGAGATCCCCGAATACGCCCCAAGCATCCTGCTCACCAGCACTAGCTCCGAGCCAGCTGGCAATCTGACCATCAATACCATTAGCACCACGATTAGCCCTGACCGACTCATATGGCACTTCGCGTTGAGCGAAGTCATTCCATTCTCGAATGGGTAAGCTATTGCCCAGATAAAGACTACTACCCATGGTCGCCATCACTGAGAGTGTTCGCACCATTCCAGGCTCACTTTCCGGCAAAGATTCCAATAGCTCGGAAATACGCCCCTGTTTACTGGCATTCGCTTTCAAATAATCCATCGTATCACCAAGATGCGAGATCTCTCCTAATGCACGTATACAACGAGAAATATCACCTGTAATCAGCTCAGATTTTCGTGCCAAGCCGGCAAAACCTGTTCTGCTAATCGACACCACATTGACCTCTGGTAAATTTTCAAGATCCCTCCAAAACCTGCCTGTTGGGATCTCCCCAATACGTAATATGTTAGCCGGAGGTTTCTGCTTAAGTATTCGGTCTCCATCAACAAGAGCAAGTGAACCAAGCATCTCTCGCAAACCACTCGTACTATCGGCCAGCACGGGAACTCCAAGCTGCTTCAGAAAATGCCACACTTCTTCACGATCACCTGGCTCAAGACCACCCAGCATAACCACCATGCCCTTCCAGCCCTCTTTGATACAACCCAACGCCGGAAGCATGTCGATATTCGCCTCACACTCACCAATATCGCCGGGACGCACCTTCGAACACTTAAGTTCATCGGTCATACCATCTTGTTGTAATACCCCAAAGTCATCCAAGCAGAGATTAAGCTGCCATGGAGCTGCACCACTCCAGCCCTGCAAAACAGTCAATTCATCCTGCCAACAGAAATCCTCACATGATTCAACGTAGTCACCAAACAAATCAACCTGTTCAATCGCTTGGGGAGCACCTGTACCACGATAGTGTTGCGGGCGGTCCGCCGAGATAACAAGCAAAGGGCGTCTCTGGTAATGGGCCTCGATAACAGCAGGAAGCAACTCCGCGACCGCAGTGCCAGATGTAGTAACGACCGCACAAGGAGCGCCTGTTTGCATGGTTCGGCCCAATGCAAAAAAACCAGCAGCACGCTCTTCAAAATGGGAAAACAGGCTTACCTCGCCAGCCTCAGCTGTTTCGGCGTGCTCTGCAAGAGCGACGACTAAGGCAAGATTCCGAGCACCAGCACACACCACATACTCCTGCACACCGGCAGCAACACAGGCCCCAATGACATCATGAACCCATCCTTTACTAGACACTATAGAAAATAAAAAATGCTACTTAGGATTTAGAAGATGAGATTATCCTAGTGGTCCAAGCAACCACTGTCTGTAGGAGAATCAGCAGAATCATCAACCGGCTGCACTAAATTGTGTTCAAGCAAATGCTGCTCAACCTCATCGCCGGATACATCAGCGAGCATTTCGCCATTGATCGTCACGCATGGGCTGAGCTGCTGACCACTCTTCTGCTCCATTTCCCAGCGGAACGCAGGATTCTTGATAATATCTTTTTCCTCATACTCGAGGCCATACTTGCGCATCATAGCGCGAACGCCCTCGCTCCAGCCGCAGTAGGTCTTCAGGTAACAAACGATTTCTGTTGGTGATGTTGTCATGCTCAAATCTTGTGATATGGCAGAAATTGATCATAATATGAATACTTTGCAACACGAATCATTATCTCTGCAGATGAGCGCTGATGGCAGATGCCACCACTCAAGCCCATTGTTACGCCAAAGTTTGGCTGACAAGTCTGTTACATCACTCGAAATCATCCTTGATGCCAATCATCTTTGTGGAGGCAAAATAAGCAGTATTCTCGGAGATGAAACATCATACCTCCCCTCTTCTGCAGAATTTACCTTGGATCATTTTGAACCCAAAGAAGATGGCACATGCGTCCTTCATTACACGCGATGCGACCCAACATCTGACAACGCCCTGAAACAAACATCCAAGTAAGCTCCAGAAAGATCTGCCAATTGCTAAACAAGGGTACGCTTTCAATATCTTACGACGCACTTTATGCCACTGAACCAAGAGACGACCACTACTGACACTGCCATAATTGGTGCCGGCATTACAGGTCTGTGCGTGGCGCACAACCTTCACCACCAAACAAAGAACAACTCCACCTTTGATCTTATTGAATCAGCTAGCCATGTCGGGGGAGCCATACAAAGCTCTTTCCATGATGGTTACCTTGCTGAACATGGCCCCAATAGCATCCTAATCAAGGACGAGCGCATTGCTGCGCTACTTCGTCAAATAGGCCTCGATAAAGTCGAAGCAGAATCAGAACTGCTACCAGCACGCCCTGAAGCAACCAAGCGCTACATCGTTCAAAATAATCAAACCGTTGCCATGCCCGGAACTCCTATGGCCCTGATCAATTCCCCCTTGTTCTCGCTGAAAGGGAAAATAAGACTACTGCTCGAACCATTCATAGGCAGAACACAAAAAAAACAGGGCGAGGAGACCTTTGCTGACTTTGTAAAGCGACGCTTTGGTACAGAGCTACTGGATAGTGCCGCAGCCCCATTCGTCAGTGGTATCTACGCGGGAAACCCCGAATCACTCTCCGTTCGACATGCCTTCCCCAGACTGTGGGCAATCGAGCAAAGACACCGCTCCATCCTTCTGGGGCTACTCACTCAACAACTTGGATCTAAGAGCAACCCACACCAAATAAGACCCTCTAAAATTGTCTCATTTCGCTCTGGCATGCACTCCTTGCCTCAAGCTATCGCAGACAACCTCCCCTCAGCCTCGCTGAAACTCGAAGCCCGTATAAGCTTGATCGAGGCTAATGCTAACGGTTGGTCGATCACATGGATCGATCAAGAAGGCCGAGAACAACGAAAAGACTACCGCAATATTGTTATCACCACACCTCCTCACAAGCTAAGTGACTTACCACTGCCTGAGGAACTGCATCAAGAGCTTCAACCCATCTTTAAAATTGAATCCCCTCCTGTCACCAGTTTGACCCTCGGGTTCAAACGTGAAGATGTAGCACACCCTCTTGACGGATTCGGCATGCTTATCAAACAATCAGAAAAAAGCCCCCTACTGGGAGTCCTCTTTTCCTCCAGTATGTTTGATGGTCGTGCTCCTGATGGACATGTCACCCTAACCTGCATGATGGGAGGCTCGATAAACCCACACTATGCGGACAATGACGACCAAGTAGTGCTAGACGAATTACGCAAACTACTCGGAGTCACCGGCGAGCCAACCTTCAGGCACCAAACTTCTTGGCCACACGCTATCCCTCAATACTCACTCGATTATCAGGACAAGCTCGATACACTCGATGCTTGCGAACAGTCACACCCAGGACTTCACCTTGCGGGTAACTACCGCAATGGCATCTCTGTTATCGACTGCATGTTGAATGGTCTGGAACTAGGGCAACGACTTAGTTAAGAAGACCACACGAATCACTAAGTCTATTATCTCAGCTTACATCATTTATAATAAAACACTATTCACACGCCTAACAAAAACCTCATCATGTCTACCATCTCCCAACTTCTTAGCGACAGCATCCGCGACGTTCCTGATTTCCCCAAACCAGGCATTCTTTTTAAGGATATTTCCACCATACTCTCAAAGCCTGAGCTACTCCGACACTCTGTCAACGAACTCACCGCAACAGCTGGTGGAGAAAAAATCGACAAAGTCGTCGGCATCGATGCGCGCGGCTTCATCTTTGCCGCGCCCGTTGCGCTCAACCTCGACGCCGGCTTTGTACCCATTCGCAAGCAAGGCAAGCTGCCATGGCAAACTCACTCCATGGCCTATTCACTCGAATACGGCGAAAATGTCGTTGAAATCCACCAAGACGCCATCCTCCCCGGAGAACGTGTCCTCCTTGTTGATGACCTACTTGCCACCGGCGGAACCGCGGCTGCAGCAGTAAAACTTATTCATCAACTAGAAGCCGAACTCGTCGCCGCCTCATTCTTGATCGAGCTCACCGAGCTCAATGGCAGTAAATTACTTGGCGACACCTCCGTGAATGCGGTGGTAAGCTATTAATAGCCCTCGGTAACGCAGTGTCC
>Ga0102905_1000461_pt1 | contig 6993 bp, 8 predicted proteins | sample Colrivmeta1556B3_FD_84973 | JGI IMG/M metagenome (GOLD analysis project Ga0102905, IMG submission 84973) | Estuarine microbial communities from the Columbia River estuary - metaG 1556B-3 | ecosystem: Environmental > Aquatic > Marine > Intertidal zone > Estuary | place: USA: Columbia River Estuary...
AAAAACACTGAAGTAAACGTTTCAATTGAGACTCCTTGATAGGTATCCTTATCTTTGATAAGTATGCTAAATAATTCACTTTTTTTATTAAAAAAATAAAGATTCACATACACCAACGATAGAACAAAACTTACAACATTATAAATAACAAAATAGCTTACTGTTCTACGAGTTTTAATGATACTGTGCATTAAGGTTTTTACAGTATCTGTGGTTTTTATGTTTTTATAATTAAGATAAAATAGAATTAAAAAAACAGCAATTATAGCATAATTAATAGCGTACAAAATTGTTAGGGTATTTTGAAGACCAATTTGGACCAATAACTCTTTATTAGATTCTGGGCTTAAAAACCCTAGGACGATCCAAAAAACAAGTTCACAAATACTTATTATAAATATCCATTTAACAATAGATGCAGATTTGTTATACAACATCTTATATATATCGTCATAAGACAATTTTGGGAGCTCTTGATTTCCCTCTTGCCATTTTGATTTTAATAATTCTAATTCATCCATATTTACTAAGGATTTAAAATTTTTCTTAATCTTCCTTTAATTCTATTCATTTTCACTCTGGCATTTACCTCGCTAATACCCAGTGTGCTTGATATTTCTTTATAATTTTTATCTTCGAGATACAAAAAAACAAGTGCCTTGTCTATGTCATTCAAGGTTTTAACAGCATCATACATCAATGACAGCTGCTCTTCTATGGTGTCATCATATTCATCAGCTTTAATTTTAAAACTAACTCCTTCAAAATCTTGAGTAGCTACCCTTCTTTTGCTTTTACGATATAGTGTAATGGCTGTATTTAATGCAACACGGTACATCCAAGTACTAAACTTTGAATCTCCTCTAAATTTTGGATAAGCCCTCCACAACTGTATAGTAATTTCTTGAAACAAATCATTGTGACCATCACTATCGTTGGTATACAAACGACAGATTTTGTGCACTATGTTTTGATTTTGCTCTAGTTGGGTAACAAAATTATGTTCAAGTTCTTTATTCAATGGTTGTGGTTGTTGTCTTGAGTATTAGTGTATGTAGAGAATGATTTGTTACAATATACACCATAAAATTCTTTGTATTTATATCCTCACAAATAGTTTGAATTTTTTGCTTGTAAGATAATGTAATGATGCAAATAAATATAAAAGACAAACGTTATCTATTTATTTTATTACATTGACAAAAAACAGTAATACACTAATTATTTTTTTAGGTATTGCTGTTACAAAATCCAATGTAGTTCGTCAATAAGATAAGCAGTACCAATAGGAAGTTATGGATCAAAGAGAGTTTTTGGATATTATACTGCCTATAAAAGATAGCTTGTATAGACTAGCTAAAAGTTATTTGATATCTAACGATGAGGCGCAAGATGCAGTACAAGAGGTTTTTTTAAAATTATGGAAAAATAAAGAATCTATTAACAACTATAATAGTCCAAAAGCTTTTGCTTTTACTATGACAAAAAATTACTGTTTGGATAGATTAAAATCTAAACAGGCTTCTAATTTAAAAATAGTACATGTTAATTTTAAAAATCGAACTAATTTAGACAAAGACATAGAGGCTAAAGACGAAGTTTCAATACTCTTTACACTAATGCAGAAATTGCCAGAGCAGCAAAAATTAATATTGCATTTGCGAGATGTTGAGCAGTATGAGTTTTCTGAAATTGCAAAAATAACAAACAGTAGCCAAGCTAACGTGCGCGTTACGCTTTCAAGAGCTCGGAAAAAGATAAAAGAGTTATTATTAAAACAATACAATCATGGAGTACAGTAAAATTAAGGATTTACTAGATTTGTATTTTAAAGGCAAAACTACATTAGACCAAGAGACGTCATTGCGTGCTTATTTTTATAGTGAAGATGTTGACGATAGTTTAAAACCATATACAGTTCTATTTAATACCTTTGACAAAGCAGCACAAGATGTATTTGAAGGTTCTTTACTAATTTCTGAAAAAGCCAGATTCAATCAAAAGTGGTGGTTAAAGCTAGCTGCTGTAATGATTTCAATTATTGGTGTAGCAGGTTTTATGTATTCAGCCAACAGTAAAGCCATCCAAGAAAGAGAAGCTTTAGCGGCTTTAAAACAGAGTAAAGATGCCATGTATTTAATGGCAAGTCAATTTAATAAAGCCGCGCAAAGGCTCTCTTTGGTAGATGAATTTCAAGTAACTAAAAACAAATATTTAAAATAACTATAACACAAATATCATGAAACAAATAGCCTTATTATTCGCTTTTATTACTATTCCTTTAGCCGTTTCTGGTCAAGGAAGTTTTGATTCTTTCGAGAATGAAAAAGATGTAACATCTGTTGTGGTGACAAAGAACATGTTTAAACTACTAAGTAAGATGGATTTAAATTCTAAAGATCCAGAAGTAAAAGATTATCTAAAAATGGTAGATAATCTTGAAACCATAAAGATTTTCACCACAGACAATCCAGATGTTGCTGCACGTATGTCTGCCAAGGTTACTAGTTATGTTGCCTCTAACGATGAGTTGTCTGAGTTAATGCGTGTAAAAGATGATGGTAAAAACATACGTTTCTACTCTAAACAAGGAGCTACAGACACTCTGGTTAGTGAGCTGTTAATGCATCTAGATGGACTTGTAAAGGGAAAGTCTAAGACGGTAGTGATGAGTATTACTGGAGTCATAGATTTAAAACAAATTGGTAAGTTAACACAAGAGCTAAAGGTTCCTGGTAGTGAGCAATTAAAGAACATCAATAAGCAAAATTAATATCTCTAAAGTAATACATCATGATAATTATAACAAGGTATATTATTGGAATCTCTTTGGCTTTACTAACTTTTTTGAGTTGTGACACCAGTAAATCCTTACAATCTTACATTGTAGAGAAACAAGAAGACAACAGGTTTTTAAAGATAGATGTACCCACTAGTTTGCTCAGCGAGATTGATTCTCTTTCTAAAGAGCAAAAACAGGTTTTAGCTTCTATCAGAAAAATCAATGTTGTAGCCTACCCAAAAACGGAAGGTACTGAGCAAGATTATGAGAACGAAATAACAAGATTATCACTTATTTTTAATCAAGAAAAATACCAGAAACTAGCTAGTTTTAAATCAAAAAGTCAAAAAGTATCACTGATGTATTTAGGGTCTGTAACGGCAATAGATGAAGTTATTGTTTACGCCCTAGATAACCAAACAGGATTGGCTGTTTTTAGACTTCTTGGCAAAGATATGAAACCCAGTGATGTTCTAAATTTATCAGAAATGTTAGAGAGCGGAAACATTGATTTATCGAACTTAACAGGATTGCAAGATGTATTTTACCTAAAAACTGAAGTACAAAGTATCTAATTTATATTCCAGTATAATTACCTGGAGTAATAGCTCGCATTTCCTCTTTTATATCCAAAGAAACTTCAAGTGTTTCTATAAAATCTGCAATAGATTTTTTATTTATTGCCTCATTGGTTCTAGTAAGTCCTTTAAGGGCCTCATAAGGATTTGGATAGGCCTCTCTTCTTAGAATGGTTTGTAAAGCTTCTGCTACCACGGCCCAGTTGTTTTCAAGATCTGCTTTAAATTTTGACTCATTAAGTAGCAATTTATCAAGCCCTTTTAGGGTAGATTGAAATGCAATAAGGGTATGGCCTATAGGTACTCCAATGTTTCTAAGCACTGTACTATCAGTTAGATCACGTTGTAATCTACTAAGGGGTAGTTTTGCAGAGAGATGCTCAAAAACTGCATTGGCAATACCAAGATTTCCCTCGCTATTTTCAAAATCTATAGGGTTTACCTTGTGTGGCATAGCACTAGATCCTATCTCACCTTTTTTAATTTTTTGTTTAAAATAATCCATAGATACATAGGTCCAAATGTCTCGGTCCAAATCTAGAATAATTGTGTTTATGCGTTTTAAACAATCAAATAAACCAGCCATGTGGTCATAGTGTTCAATTTGTGTAGTAGGGAAGGAGTGGTGCAGACCAAGTCTCTGTTGCACAAAATCTTGTCCAAATGCTTTCCAGTCTATAGAGGGGTAGGCTACAAGATGGGCATTAAAGTTTCCGGTTGCGCCACCAAATTTTGCAGCATGTTTACAGCTTTTTAACATCTCAAGTTGCTGTTCTAGACGTTCAACATATACTTGTATCTCTTTGCCTAAACGAGTTGGAGATGCAGGTTGGCCATGAGTTCTTGCAAGCATTGCAATATCTTTCCACTCTATAGAAAGTGCCTTTAGTTTTTCATGTACCTGAGAAAAAATAGGTAGGTATGATTTTTCAATTGCCTCTTTTAATGATAGTGGTATAGCGGTGTTGTTTATATCCTGTGAGGTAAGCCCAAAGTGAATAAATTCTTTGTATTGCTGTAATCCTAGAAGTTCAAATTTCTCTTTTATAAAATACTCAACGGCCTTAACATCATGATTGGTTACTTTTTCTGTGTCTTTGATGTGTTGTGCATCTGCAGTAGTAAAGCCTGTATAGAGCTTGCGCAAATCATCAAACAGCGCAGTATCAAAACCTGCTAATTGCGGCAGAGGAAGTTCCACTAGTGCAATAAAGTATTCAATTTCTACTTTTACTCTGTATTTAATAAGAGCCTGTTCAGAAAAAAAAGGGATAAGAGATGCTGTTTTAGATGCATATCTACCGTCTATAGGTGAAATTGCTTGTAGTGCTTGGCTTGCCATATCGTATAGAATTTTAAGCCTTCAAAGATACGTTTTTAGCAACTAATAGTTGTGTATTATAACAATATTCTTACTACTTGCCACGGTGCTGGTTTTTCTCTAAAAATTGCTGTCTAACATAATTTAACGGGTTCTAACTTCGTAACTTTTATTTTATATTTACAAAAACAAGCCACTATTATTTTGGATTTAGATTTATTAGAACATTTACAAAGCTTCCTTACCGAAAGAAGAAAAGAAACCTTTGAGAGGGTGTTGTCAAAAAGAACACGTCACTTTACTGTTGTTACAGAAGATGTATACCAGCTTCATAATACCAGTGCTGTAATGCGCAGTTGTGATGTTTTTGGTATTCAGGATTTAAGTATTGTGGAGCAAGCAAACGCTAAAAGCATTGATAAGGAGATTGCCATGGGAGCTCAAAAATGGGTAAATCTTCACAGATATAATACTGTTGATACCTGCATCGATGATTTAAAAAATCAAGGATACCAAATAGTTGCTACCTCCCCACACAACCAAAGTGTAGCTTTGCATAACTTTGATGTGACTAAAAAAAGTGCTTTTTTCTTCGGAACAGAACGTGATGGTTTAAGTAAAACAGTACTTGACACCGCAGATGTTAGCTTAAAAATTCCTATGTATGGTTTCACAGAAAGTTTAAATATATCTGTATCTGCAGCTATAATATTACAACATGTTGTCACAAAACTAAAACAAAGTGATGTGGATTGGAGTCTTACCCAGGATGAGAAAAATATTCTCAGAATACTCTGGGCCAAAAAGACCATCCGCAGCGTAGATGATATTATAGAGCGTTTCTATCAAAACAACCTTAAATAAATATGAAATTAGTATTTGCTACACACAACCTAAATAAGTTTAAAGAAGTACAATCATTGCTTCCCGACACCATAGAACTTGTAAGCCTAACAGATATTGGCTGTTATGACGATATTCCAGAAACCGAAACTACTATAGAGGGAAATGCTCTTTTAAAAGTTAAATATATTAAAGAAAACTACGGGCTAGACTGTTTTGCTGATGATACAGGTCTTGAGGTTAAAGCTTTAAACAATGCACCAGGTGTGTATAGTGCAAGGTATGCGGGCCCAAATGCAAGCGCAGAGAACAATATAAATATGCTGCTGGAAAACATGACCGGCATTCAAGACCGCTCTGCTCGTTTTAAAACGGTTATTGCCCTTAGTTTTAAAGGAGAGGATATTTTGTTTGAGGGTATTTGCCAAGGATCCATTATTTCTCAAAAAAAAGGAGCTAAAGGGTTTGGCTATGACCCTATATTTTTGCCCGATGGTAAAAACCAAACCTTTGCTGAAATGACACTCAAAGAAAAAAGCACCATTGGACACCGTGGTAAGGCCATGCAAAAATTAATCACATATTTCTCTTAGTGTAAACCCTAGTATTTTTAGCTAGTTTTTATAGTATTTCAATCATAGCTCGCAATCCATTAATTAATAGTACTTTTGCACTTTGAAAAAATCCTCAGGGTGAGGTAGTGCAAAATGAAGTCGTAGGTATTATGTGTCGATAGCTTCTCAACGCACACGCATAATTATACTATACAATACTATGACAGCATTTAAGGCTTTAGGGCTAGACGAGCAATTACTTCAAGCAATTACAGATATGGGTTTCGAGACCCCATCTGAAGTACAAGAACAAGCAATCCCAATTTTATTAGAGAAAGACACTGATTTAGTGGCTTTAGCTCAAACAGGTACTGGTAAAACTGCAGCATTTGGTTTCCCAATGCTACAAAAAATTAATATCGATAGCCGCACCACACAAGGGTTGATACTTTCTCCAACGCGTGAGCTATGTTTACAGATTACCAATGAGATGATTAACTACGGAAAGCACAAAAAAGGCTTAAACGTAGTGGCAATTTATGGAGGAGCAAGTATCCAGGATCAAGCAAGAAACATCAAAAAAGGGGCACAAGTAATTGTGGCTACACCTGGAAGGATGAAAGACATGATTAGCAGAAGAATGATTGACATTTCTAAAATTGAGTATTGTGTACTTGATGAGGCAGATGAAATGTTAAACATGGGATTCTATGAAGATATCACAGAGATATTATCCTATTCTCCTGATGAGAAGAGCACATGGCTATTTAGTGCAACAATGCCAAGAGAGGTATCATCTATTGCAAAAAAGTTCATGCATGATCCACAAGAAATTACTGTTGGGTCAAAAAATGTAGGTTCTAGCAATGTATCACATGAATACTACCTAGTAAACACTAGAGATAGATACCAGGC
>Ga0102905_1000465_pt1 | contig 6947 bp, 12 predicted proteins | sample Colrivmeta1556B3_FD_84973 | JGI IMG/M metagenome (GOLD analysis project Ga0102905, IMG submission 84973) | Estuarine microbial communities from the Columbia River estuary - metaG 1556B-3 | ecosystem: Environmental > Aquatic > Marine > Intertidal zone > Estuary | place: USA: Columbia River Estuary...
ACGGTAACGGGGGCACCGAAAGCTCCCGGCACTAGCTATCGTAGCTAGCGGGGCTCCTGTTTGATGGAGCGCGGCACCCGGCAAGGCCAACTCTCACGACACTCTAACCACAACGACACTATGAAACTCTCACCCACACAACACGACACGCTAACCAAAATCGTAAACGATTGGAACTCGTGCTTTTCAACCTACCACGCGCCCAAAACCACGCTTGAAGCCTTGAGCAGAAGAGGCTTGATCGAGTCCATTCAAGGCCCCGAAGGTGAGGTCTATCGGTCAACCCCGGAAGGAAGAGAAACCCTGCACGACTTGCGCCGATACCGCCAGCGTGTATCCCTACCGCCAGCAAGCACAGACGGCAGCACCCTAGCCCTAGCATCGAAGGAGGTAATCGGACGCAGGGCCATAACCGTATTTGACGCGGCACGGCATCAGCAGATGGGAGAATACCGAGACGGCACGAGCGAAGGCTTCAAAGTCCCAATCCGCGCCACCTGGTACATGGGCAAAAGCGCAAACGCCGAGCGTGTTTATTGCGCCGTCCAAATCTACCGCAAAGACAACACCCACCACCACGGCGAAGCATACGCCGGAGGAGGGGGCTACTGCAAACAAAGCGCAGCATTCGAGGCGGCACTAAATGACGCAGGAATAAGGCTATCACGCGAGGTCTCCGGCGTGGGCATGGAGGCAGTACGCGAGGCCATGATAGCCATAGCGGATGCCGTAGGCTACCGCCGCAATCCCAAGACGCACAGCTAACCTACGGTAACGGGGGCACCGTCAAGCTCCCGGCACTAGCTATCGTAGCTAGCGGGGCTCCTGCAAGGATGGAGCGCGGCACCCGGCAAGGCCATCTCTCACTCTAACCACAAGAAACTCATGGAAACTATTACCCTCGACCGCATAGCCTCGGCTATCTTGCGCGAGTTGCCCGATATACCGAATAGCACCCTGATTGAAGTCTTAGAAATACTTGATCCACTCGACCCCTTTCTGGATACGCTTTCTGATGCCGAACTTTTGGAGCTTTTGAAAGGCCAGTAACCTAACGGTAACGGGGGCACCGAAAGCTCCCGGCACTAGTTACCGTAACTGGCGGGGCTCCTGTCTGATGGAGCAAGGCACCCGGCAAAGCCACTCACAACACCTAAAGTAAACCCATGAATCACTCACAATCCCCCAACGCATCCATCGCCCTTCACGCTGCCCGTGAATACTTCCACGAGGTCGCCTCGACAATCACCGACTCGATCCTAGGTCAGCTCACCGAAGACCCGCAGCTATCCGTCGATGACCTCATTCATTACCTGGTGTCCGACGATGAGCGTATGCTGGACCCCGATCACAACGCGATCATCCACCTAGGGGCTCCCGGTTGCCGCACTAAGGCGACTCTGCGTAGCACCTACGATATCGTGGTCGAAGAGGTCACCGCACTCCTAGAGGCATCCGAGGTGCAACTATGAGGGCTCTTCCAATCGAGGCCGCAACGCCACGCGGCCACGAAACCGATAAGATGCTGGCCGACAGCGGCTCGCCCACTAACCGCCGCCCTGCCATTGTCGCCGCCTTTGACGGGATCATCGACGGGGGGCTGCTCAAGGTCACCAGCCGCCGAGGCTGGCCTGTGCTGCACTTTCTGACGGTCCACAATGAGGTCATCCGGTGCGTCCTGAAGCCGGGGAACGCCGACGAGCCTGTCTTCTTGGAGTACGAGCTTCGGGAGGATGACCGATGATCCTAAGCGAGAAAACCATCGTCGCCCTATCCGACTTGGAGGCGCACTATCTCTACTCGCCAGAGGGGGAGGACGAGGCTCGCGCCTACATCCTTACCAATCCCCACGCTAACCCTGTCGGTGCCCCATGGGCCAAGCTCATCTTATATTTTGAGGACCAAGGGCAGTACGACGATTGCGCCCAGATTGTCCGCGCTATCCTCGACACTTACGCCCCTCGGCGTTCTGTGCTGGACTTTGGGGAGGCCAACCTATGAGCCGCTACGATGTCTGGAAGACCACACCTCCCGACGAGCCGGATAACCTGGAGTGTTACGGGTGCGATGGTAAGGGGTCTGGCTGTCGGCGTTGCGGCAGCAGCACAGAGGAGTGCTGTTGTGGTCCAACACGCGACCTATGGGTCTGCGAGGACTGCGAGGGGGCCGGACGATGACACATAAACCAAACCCCAAGCACCTGCCCCCCAAGAAGTCTGCCGACGAGTACGAGCGCGAGCTTGCCGCCCTACGGGCAAGAGTCGAGTGGCAACCGATGGATGCGATGCCCGACACGGATGAGCGGGTATTGCTCTATTCTGAGGTAGGCTGCACCTTAGTTCAGAGTTCGTCCGTCCCTCGGTCACTTCGGCGGTCTGCGCTAGGGTGGATGCCGCTCCCCACGCCACCCGCGTCCGCCCTCTCTCCCAAGGGGAAAACACTATGACTGCCTTAGAGTTTCTGTCCGCTGTCTGCATTTTACACGGTATAATATTCGTATCCCTGATGGTGACCCTGCACTTAGACCCTGAGACTAAGAGTAAGGACCGTTGTGGTAGGTTGTGAGAAACCTGGGCCAGCGTCTCTTTCGGGGGTCGCTGGCCCTTTTCATTGGGTAGACCAGACAGACCTGAGAAAGCAACTCGTCGGACTAATAACTAAAGGCCAAGACTTGGCCGATCTAATCTCTCACACTCTCAACCCAACCAAAGGAGGATCTAATGGGAATGACAATCAACTCAAGAGGACGAGGCTTTGAGGCTTACGTCCGAGCCCTTGCACCAGACGGTAAGTCTGTCAGGCAACGCCGCACCCTGCCCAGTTACGAGGAGGCAGAGAAGTGGGGCCATGCGGCCCTCAGCGATATCCTTGCGGGACGGCAGGTTGCCAAGCCCGAGGAAGTCTTGCGGAGGACTCCCAAGACACTTAAGGAAGCCGCCGAGTACACCTTGCGGGAACGCTGGGAGCTTACCTGCAAGAGCGAGAAGGGCATCAAGAACCAATGGGCCAGCGCGGTCGAGTGGTTGGACTTGCTAGGTCCAGAGACTCTGCTGGTGGCGTTGACCACGGATGACATTGTGGTAGCCAAGCAAGCCATCAGTCAGGGCCGCAGTTACAAGACGGTCAACCGCAAGCTGACCACATTGTCGGTAATCTTGCGGCAAGCCTTACGCCTCGGCTGGATCTCTTCGCTGCCGCACATCCCCATGATCCCCGAAGACCCAAGGACTGACCGGAGGATGCGCTATGCGACCAAAGAGGAGGGCCAAGAGATGGCTCGCCGGATGCGCGAGCGTGGCAATCATTCTCTGGCCGATTTTGTCGAGGTGCTGGCGGGGACCGGGATGCGGACGGGCGAGCTTCTGAGTCTCCCCGCAAGCAAAGTGGTAGGCTCAAAGATCGAGCTTGAAGTGATGAAGGGCGGCAACGAGCGGACCCTGACCATGACCCCGCGTGTCCAAGAGGTTATCGAGTCTCGCTTAGGTCGCCGCACGGCCAAGCTGTTCCCTGATGTCTCGCAGACGCACCTGAATCGCGTCTGGCGCACGGTCAAGGGCGACATGGGCCTAGCGGATGACAAAGAGTTTGTCCCTCACTCGCTGCGTCACGGGGTGGGCACACGACTAGCCCAAGCCAACGTCCACAAGAGCCACATCTCGACTTGGCTGGGCCACCGTAATGAGGCCACGACCGACATCTATATCAAGGTGGCTGGCCGTGACCTGGAGAATGTTGCCGAGGTGCTGGGCTAGTGAAAACGTTACAATCTACATACACTACTGGATCTAGTTTCCAGTCAAGTTACATCGGTGGACAGCCGAGGAGTAGTGTATGAGCCTCGGACAAAGTGATGTGGAGCGGGAGATGACCAGTCTTGGGGTCTCTCGCTACCGCACGAAACTCGCTAAGGCGCGAGACAAGAACCTAGAAACCACTCTGCCAGTTGGTCGCCGCCTTCTTGCCCATTACCTAGAGCCTTTCGCGGACGAGATTGCTGCATGGAAACGACAGGCGAAAAAGAAGCCGGGGCGTAGGCACCGCGCTATCGACTACCTTGACCTCCTGCCCGACAAGATCATTGCGGCCCTTGCGGCACGGGCGATCTTGGACGGCGTAGCTCAGGCCAAGTTATTCACCCGCGCCTCCATGACGGTCTCGGCCCGACTGGAGGACGAGGTGCGCTACAGTGCCGTCAAGGAATCCGATCCAGGTCTATGGCGCGAGCTATACCAGCGCACTAAAGACTGGAATAGTTACGGCACGAAACGCCGACACATCATGTCAGCGATGAAGGAGGTGGAGCATGGCTTCACTCCTTGGCCGCAGAAGGACAAACTAAACGTGGGCGTGGTGTTGGTGGAGTTGTTCGCCAACGTCACCCAACTGGTTGAGATCGTCAACCGCACGACAATCTTTGGCAAGACTCGCACGGAACTACACGCGACCCACAACTGCCACAAGATGCTCATGGAGTCCCACGACCGGGACGAGCTTCTTGCGCCTTGCTATCTGCCTTGCGTGATGGAGCCCAAGCCGTGGGTCTCGGTCACCGAGGGTGGCTTCCATACCCGCGACCTGCACAAGCGCATCCTTATCAAGACCTGGGACCGTCAGTACCTAGAGGAACTGGCAGAAGCCGATCTGACTCACTTCCTCAAGGCTGTCAACGGAATCCAAGCGACCCCTTTCCGCATCAATGAGCCCGTCTTGGAGGTCTTCCGACACTTCTGGGAAAACTCGATAGAGACTGCGGGTCTGCCTAGCCGCGAGGACTTACCGCTTCCCCCGAAACCGGAGAACATCGGGGAGGACGAGGATGTCCGCAAGAAGTACCGCCGAGCAGCCGCCGCTGTCAGAGAGGCTAACGCAGCCTCCCGCAGCGAGCGCATCATGCTGTCTAAAGTCCTTTGGATTGCCAACAAGTACCGCGAGCAGCCGCTGTGGTTTACCAGCCAGTGCGACTTTCGTGGCCGTCAGTACCCTGTGTCTCTTGGGCTGCACCCGCAAGGGCCTTCGATCTGCCGAGGGCTCCTCTTATTTGAGCGCGGCAAGCCCATTGAGGACGAGGTGGCTGCTGCTTGGTTGGCAATCGGCATCGCTAATGCGTTCGGCTACGACAAGAAGTCTTTAGATGACCGTGTGATCTGGATTGAAGAGAACCAGGACATGCTGCTACGGATTGCAAAAGACCCGTATGAAAACAAGGAGTGGCAGGATGCTGCGTGTCCGTGGACGGCCTTGGCTGGAGCTTACGAGTGGGCTGGCTATGTTGCGGACCCAAAGAACTTCATCAGCCGTATGCCCATCCCGCAAGACGCAACGCAATCGGGATTGCAAATCCTAAGTCTGCTCACGCGCAACGTCAGCGGAGCCATAGCGACCAACTGCATAGACTCGGAGCAGCCGCAAGACCTCTATGGTGCTGTGGCCCAGCGAACCTGCGAGCTTCTGGAGGAAGACGGCAGCGAGATGGCTAAGTGGTGGCTGGACTTTGGCATCGACCGCACGACTACTAAAAGGCAGACGATGGTGTCGGTCTACGGGGGGACTCCCCACGCCATGTTCGAGTACACCCGCGCTTGGTATCAGGCAAAGGCGGCGAAGACGGGCAACAAGTATCCCCTCTTCAACACTTGGCAACCCTGCATGTTGCTGTCGAACAAGATTCGTGAGGCGATGGCCTCGCTGCTGTCTGGCCCGATGGCTTCAATGGCTTGGTTCCAAGAAGTGGGAAAGATTTGCTGCGAGCATGATCTACCTATCCGCTGGACTACACCCATTGGGCTACCCGTCAAGCAGTTCTACACCAAATGGAAGTCCGCAGCGGTCAAGACACGCATTGGGGAGAAGATCAGGACACACTCTCTGCGTATTGCCACGAACAAGCTCGACCGCCGCAAGTCAACGAACGCGCTGACCCCCAACTTCATCCACTCGCTGGACAGTTCGGCCATGTTCGTGACTGTAAACACCGCGCTAGAAATCGGGGTCAAAGACTTCGCTATGGTCCATGACTCGTTTGGTACACTAGCTGCCGACAGCGCAACGCTGGCCGGAGCCCTCCGCGCCTCGTACGCCGAAATGTTCTCCTTCGATCTCTTGGAGGAGTTCGCCAAGGAGGTTCAGTCTTACCTTCCGGCTGGAGTGGAGCTTCCACCCCTGCCTGAGTACGGCGACCTCGATCCCCGCTGTGTCATCAACAGCACCTACTTTTTCAACTAACGGAAAACTAAATATGAAAGCAAAACGACTCAAAGCTGTCACGCCTCCGGGCATCCTCATCTACCCCCACTTGAACGAGCCTGACCGCGAGTTTGACGCAATGGGTATTTACCACACGAAGATGCGCGTCTCCGGCGCGGACGCTCAGGAGTTCATGGACAAGGTTGCTACCTTCCGTGACGAGCAGTACCAGCAAGAGTGCAGCCAGCGCGGCAAGAAGAAGCTCAACCAGAACCCGCTTCCTTGGTCTGAAGACGAGGAGAGTGAGGGCGAGTTCATCGTCAAGTTCAAGCTGAAGGCTAAAGTTGTGACGCGCACCGGGGATTCCTGGGAGCAACGTCCAGCGATTCTTGACGCGAGCCTCAAGCCCACCACGGTATCTGTCGGTGGCGGCACCAAGGCTCGCATCTCTGTAGAGGCCAACTTCTACTGCACCCCTGCTGGCGACACCGGAGTTACCCTTTGGTGCAAGGCTGTTCAGGTGATCGACTTGGTTGAGCGCGGTGGCGCGTGTGACTTTGGATTCGCCGCTACCGAAGGCTTCTCCGACGAGGCTACGGGCACCGAGGATCTGATGGGAGCCGCCGACTTCTAAGATGCGGCTAATCCTGCCTATCAATCCAGTTCCCGCGAGCCGACCCCGAGTCACTCGCACGGGCCATGTCTTCTACCAGAAGACCTACGCCAACTTCCGCCGCGAGGCGAAGCCTGTGATTGAGGCAGAG
>Ga0102905_1000476_pt1 | contig 6889 bp, 5 predicted proteins | sample Colrivmeta1556B3_FD_84973 | JGI IMG/M metagenome (GOLD analysis project Ga0102905, IMG submission 84973) | Estuarine microbial communities from the Columbia River estuary - metaG 1556B-3 | ecosystem: Environmental > Aquatic > Marine > Intertidal zone > Estuary | place: USA: Columbia River Estuary...
GCTACGACAACACGGAGCGCAAATACAGAGACGGCTTCTGATTGGCTAATATTTTCAACAACGAAAGTAGGTCAATCCGCTCTCTGTAAAGGTTTTGAAGCTTCAGCTATAACAACTGTAGGTTACCGGAATTTTTCCATTCTTGCGTTTGCTACTAGCCCGAGAAACATACAATCATGTCTGGACGTGGAAAGGGAGGAAAGGCGAAGGGAAAGGCAAAGAGCCGTTCATCCAGGGCTGGGCTTCAGTTCCCAGTGGGCAGAATCCACAGGCTTCTGCGAAAAGGCAACTACGCCGAACGTGTTGGCGCCGGAGCACCAGTTTACCTTGCTGCCGTTCTGGAATACCTGGCCGCCGAAGTTTTGGAATTGGCAGGCAATGCCGCCCGTGACAACAAGAAGACCAGGATCATCCCCCGTCATCTGCAGCTGGCCATCCGCAACGACGAAGAGTTGAACAAACTATTGTCTGGAGTGACCATTGCCCAGGGTGGTGTGTTGCCAAACATCCAGGCTGTTCTCCTGCCAAAGAAGACCCAGAAGGCAAAGTAAACTGCTTCTTGGCGTATTTAAAAACGGCCCTTTTTAGGGCCACTCACATTCTTTGAAAGATTATATCCCTATACAGTTATTACCCCGTTATGCCATAAAACGTTATTATATTATTATACAAACTGCATTATAAGACGCATCAAACATGTACTTTTCAAATAAGTCCCGTCCTTTCAAAGTGCACGCACGCACGCACGCACGCACGCACGCACGCACTTTCATAGAAATCAAACATGTATAAGTGATCTATAAAACAGGTCGCATAATGAAGATAATTCTGAATAAATCTGATTTTCTTTCATTTTGCATTAAGTGTAACTGACCCCTGTCAGTAGTGGACACTTTGATATCTCATTTGCTGACCGCTACAGACTTTCACGTTTTAACAGATTTGGACAATACATGCATCTAATCACTACCACTAAACCCTAACCATTATTAGGGTTGTGCTGTTCAGGGGGACCCCGTCAACCTAAACTCTACGGAGGGACACTGTCAACAGCCGGCGTTGACTAAGTGGTTAGTGCGATGCCCTAACCCCGATGCCCTAACCCCGATGCCCTAACCCCGGACCATAACCCTAAAGTACGGTCCAGGGTTAACCTAGGACCCAGAAACACAAAATGTTAACAACTACATGGTTAAAGGTTAATGTCACATCGAGTGGCGACTTTGCGCCTAGTCCCTGGCTCCCCATACACCAGCCCCACGGCCGGGGCTCGTACTCAAAACCGAACCATGCACCCAGCCATATCAGTAACACCCAGCGATATCTATACTTTCTAATGATGATTAGAGTGAGTTATTTGACATGGCTAGTGTAAGATTTGAAGAATGATTAAAGAAACCAAGAGGTTTAACTTACACCCCATGTATAGGTTTTGAAGCTTCTAAAGTGTGTTTGTGTGTGTACCTCGCGCGCAGTGCACTAGGCTCTCAGGCCGTTTCTCGATCATTCCATACACGCCTATTGGGCATGGAATAATCATAGAATCGTAACAGAGACAAGTTGCACCTCTGTTTCAGATGAAACCGGTGAAAAATACTAAAACATTGGACAAAACGTGAAGTGGTTTGTCAGCCCAAAGGTCGGTGCCCAAGTTATCACGACTGTAAATCTCGGCTGATATGCATTTCGGTCAAAACAAGTAACTGGACGTATAAATAATTACCTAATCTTGCTTTTAGCATACATTTACGAAGAATTTCACACACCATGTAGACCAGTCGGATGAAAAATGCACGGACCACAAACACAAATTTGGCGTTTGCATCACAGTCAATATGGCGGCGGTATTTCTATTGGGGCCGCGCCCGCGCATTTTTTCTCCACACGAATTTTGAAGAGGAATATAAGTTGTGTTTCTTTTTGCCTTCCTCATTCGTTTCTATCACAGAGTACCCACCTGAGATATTACCATGGCCGACGTCGCTGCACCCGCCGCCGCTGCTGCTGCACCCAAAGCTAAGAAGGCTGCAAAGCCAAAGAAGCCACTTACCCACCCGAAGTATTCGGAGATGATCGTCGCTGCCGTCAAGGCACTGAAGGAACGCACTGGATCTTCCAGGTCCGCAATCCTGAAGTACATCGGCGGCAACTACACCGTTGGAACCAACACCGCTCTAGTCAACTCGCATCTGAAACTAGCGCTGAAGGCTGGCGTCAAGGCCGGAACCTTGAAGCAGGCCAAGGGAGTCGGTGCCTCCGGCTCTTTCAAGCTCGGCGAGAAGGCGAAGAAACCCGCGGCGCCAAAGAAGGCAAAGAAGCCCAAGGCTGCCAAGCCCAAGAAGGTCAAGACACCAAAGAAGGCTGCCAAGAAGCCTGCTGCCAAGAAGGCCGCCGCCAAGAAGCCGGCCGCCAAGAAGCCCGCTGCCAAGAAGCCTGCGGCCAAGAAGACTGCCGCCAAGAAGGTCAAGACACCAAAGAAGGCCGCCAAGAAGCCCGCAGCCAAGAAGGCTGCCCCAAAGAAGACTGCCGCCAAGCCAAAGAAGGCAAAGACACCCAAGAAGAAGTAGGCGCTTACCCGATATCGGGATTCAAACAAAGGTCCTTTTCAGGACCATTCAATTACTTCGAAAGATAGATCTCTAACAGTTGTCCACCATGCATGAAAAACAAAATACACCCCACCCCACCCCACCCCACCCATATTTAACAAACGCAAGTGCTATTCCATTCTAACAGTCAGTCACAACTAATGCCAGATCTAGCTCTAGCATTAGCCCCAGGTTCTAGTGTACATAGTAAACAAATCGCATGTGATTAAGATAACGGTATAGTGTACGATTCTCCACAAAATCTACTTACTGCTACTATTCGTTGCAGGTCGCTACAAAATGGCGTCAGGGACTCCGCCACACCGACATTGGCCTTATTACCATGCACCCCGGACTCGAGGGACAGCCTTTCCGGTGCGGTTCATCACGTTCCGTGTTTCAATGTTGTCCGATAAATTGCGGGATCGGATCTGCGATCGGGATCTGGATCGCGATCTGGATCGGGATCCGGATAGGGATCCGGATAGGGACCAGGATCATATCAGATATAACATCAACGCCTCAGACTGAAACACATTATAAATCGGTAGATATCGCCTAAGTTTGTGCAGCTCTGTGGCTACGGATCGCGTATTTGCCGGGTCTAAAATGCCATTTACCTGTTACAATCATCGTAGGGTTGCCCACGTACAGTGGAATCGGACAGTAAAACCTCTACTTTATGTGTAACTCATTACTTTAGGCACATTTTCTACTCCCAAAGTCACTTTTTCCACGCAAAAAAGGCAGAAAGACCGCGTGAAAAACATGCTACAGAACAGCTGCCTTCTGATTGGTCCATTTTCAATCCGTTTTAAGGGTTCAAGCTCGATGCATTTTTGTTTAGCCAATCAGCGCGGAGCCCTCCAAAATCACGATAAATACTGCATTAAACAGCGTTGAAACCCGTTTTACTCTATCATTGTAGTCTACAATCGAGTCAAGATGGCAAGAACTAAGCAGACAGCTAGAAAGTCTACCGGAGGCAAGGCCCCAAGGAAACAGTTGGCCACCAAGGCCGCTCGCAAGAGCGCACCGGCCACCGGAGGAGTTAAGAAGCCTCACAGATACAGGCCAGGAACCGTTGCTCTGAGAGAAATCAGAAGGTACCAGAAGAGCACCGAGCTTCTCATCAGGAAATTGCCCTTCCAGCGTCTCGTCCGTGAGATCGCCCAGGACTTCAAGACTGACTTGCGATTCCAGAGCTCCGCCGTGATGGCACTCCAGGAGGCTAGCGAGGCCTACTTGGTTGGTCTCTTTGAGGACACCAACCTGTGCGCCATCCACGCCAAGCGTGTCACCATCATGCCAAAGGACATCCAGCTTGCCCGCCGTATTCGCGGAGAGCGTGCCTAAGTCCACGGATTGCACAATCTGGCAAACAAACGGCCCTTTTTAGGGCCACACATCTAATTTCGAAAGATAAACCTTGAGTTTTTACTGTATTTAATTGCAACTCAATTTCATTATAGCCCCTTTAATATTGTTATTGTCAATTCGCTTTCTATACAGACCTTTCAATATGAATGCTTGTTACACAATATCTTTTTTACACCCATTTGATAAAATATTAAAACATTTAAGAGCCTATGAACAAGTAATCACTTTTCTCTTAAGCTAGTATAATATGTCCGAAGTCTGTACGGAAACCAACGTTTGGCGGCTTTTTTGGGCGACTTTTTGGTTTCAATTACGGTAGAGACATAAGAAGGGCATACTTCAATGTTTGAAATTAATGAATATATCAATAATAACAGAAATTGAACTCATAATTGCTTATTTTATGATAATGAAATGTTACAATCCTATCCTCATTTTCTCACACACCACCATTGTGATATTTCTATTGGGGCCGCGCGTGCAATTCTAGTAATCTCTGTGACCTCCGACATTGACCTGGGTTAGTAGGTCAAATTCTTTGACCCACTTAAGCAGGTTAGGAGGTCACTCAGCACCGATAGTATAATACAGTCAAAAATCTGTAAAGATCATTCAGAGTTCTAATCAACAAACTGAAACATGTCAGGCAGAGGTAAAGGAGGAAAAGGTCTTGGAAAGGGGGGCGCTAAGCGTCACCGAAAGGTGCTTCGTGATAACATCCAGGGTATCACAAAACCAGCTATCCGCCGTTTGGCTCGTCGAGGTGGTGTCAAGAGAATCTCAGGTCTCATCTACGAGGAGACCCGTGGTGTCCTGAAGGTGTTCCTTGAGAACGTCATCCGTGATGCCGTCACATACACCGAGCACGCCAAGAGGAAGACCGTCACAGCCATGGACGTTGTCTACGCTCTGAAGAGACAAGGCAGGACCCTCTACGGATTCGGAGGTTAAACATCTCTCAACAGATCACAAAACGGCCCTTTTTAGGGCCACACAAATTTTCAAGAAAGATTATTATCCCATGCAGTTATTACCAAGCTATACACTTTGTACAATCGCCCCGAATATATAGGTATATTATATACGCATTAGCATAAGTATATTATATACGCATTAGCCTTGCAGTATACCTTTGCATTTAACCATTTCTAAGTTGATACTACTTACCAATTAAATCCGAAATCATTAAGTCATTACCGACAAATGATTCTGCATACGCCATCTATGAATGAAATGTCATAATTATGGTAGAGTTTATACATCTTATGCGTTAATGATTGGGTATATTTTTCAAAATGATACATGCATAACTCAAATTAAGCGCATACTTCCAACATTATAGAATTATAGAACTTCCTATTACGAAAACTCGCACAAAAGGCGAACATTCCGTTTTAGCATACGATTTGGTTTGATTCAAGAAATCTCTATTCGTGAATATAAGTGGCTTTTAACCGTAGATTTCGGTCAGTTTTTCTATCAATATAGGTGCAATTTTTATCACCTGAAATATTTGGCACATAAATATGTGTACAAACGAATATATTTGTTTTATACAAGTTTATAATTAGGTGAAAAATGGATCCGAAGTTGGAGTTTCGGACCGCATTGCTTTAAGTGAACAGGATGATGTTTAACCCTCGACCAATCAGAATGCTAGAAAACCACACTTGCGAAAGTAGGTCAATCCCTTTTTGATACTAAATCGCTCACATATATAAGAACGGGAAAACTTGCAAAAATTATTCAATCATTGAGTAGCCATGGCACCACCAAAGGGTATCGCAAGCAAAGGCAGCAAGAAGGCCGCAACAAAGGCCAAGACGGCCCGGTCTACAGACAAGAAAAGGAGGAGGAAAAGGAGGGAATCTTACTCCATCTACATCTACAAGGTACTGAAGCAGGTGCACCCAGACACCGGAGTGTCCAGCAAGGCTATGTCTATCATGAACAGCTTTGTCAACGACATCTTCGAGAGAATCGCTGCCGAGGCTTCCAGGTTGGCTCACTACAACAAGCGATCAACCATCACCAGCAGAGAAATCCAGACAGCCGTCCGTCTGCTCCTGCCCGGTGAACTTGCCAAGCACGCCGTCAGTGAGGGCACCAAGGCCGTCACCAAGTACACAAGCAGCAAGTAAAGTGCAGATCACTGCCATTATAAACGGCCCTTTTTAGGGCCACTCAATCATTTCGAAAGATAATGCTACTACAGAGTTGTAATTTATGCGGTCCCCGATATATTTGTCTTTCTGAGTGATATCCCGCTACTTTCATATAGCAACCTGCCGAAATCGTGTTGTGTCCTTATAGAGTTCATAACTTACCAATGTAAACGGAACCCCTTGTACTTTCTTTTCCACGCCATATACATATCCACATCCACATTATAGGTCTAGCGCCAGTGGGCAGTGTCATATATTCCTGAAAAAGACATGAAATATTGAACTAAATAATTATTGCAATACACCGATATATCATTCTCATAACTCGGCGGAAAGCCATATTCTTTTGAAATATTACGCTACATGCAAAACGGGGTAGAGGGCCATTTTCGACATGCAAATAGTCGTAGACAAAGCATTGCACACGACAAAACATGGGTCCAAAACTGGTCATTTTTACGTTCACCAGGGGTGGGTTAAAAACGGTGGTTGCGTCAATTTATCCGACAAAACGGTACGTAAGACGGTTTTGAAATGACTATTTCGCCATAGCAAAACGTCGGATCACAGTTATTGTTTTTGAAACACAGTCTATGTATACGAAACATTCAGAAAAATGTTCATTAGCCTTGAAAACATTTCATAATTTCCCTTAATTGATTCGCAAACTCGCTCCAGAAACGCTACCACAACACGGAGCGCAAATACAGAGACGGCTTCTGATTGGCTAATATTTTCAACAACGAAAGTAGGTCA
>Ga0102905_1000480_pt1 | contig 6876 bp, 7 predicted proteins | sample Colrivmeta1556B3_FD_84973 | JGI IMG/M metagenome (GOLD analysis project Ga0102905, IMG submission 84973) | Estuarine microbial communities from the Columbia River estuary - metaG 1556B-3 | ecosystem: Environmental > Aquatic > Marine > Intertidal zone > Estuary | place: USA: Columbia River Estuary...
AATAATTGAAATTATAGTTTGATTCCTATATTTGCTCTTAACATTTCTCAAAAAAGTAACTTTCACTTTATTAAATAATGTCTATTAAGGATTGAATTTTTTTAAATCTTGCTATCAAAATAATAACCGATAGTTTTAATTCTCATAAATTACAATACTTTTATTTATATTGAATATTATTTGTTTTGAAAAAGAATATCATTGTTTTTAAACATATGACTTCTCAAAATCCAGGAATCTTTAGGGATTTTGCTGAAAGTCGAAATATAGCTTTCCATGAAATCGACCTCCATGCAGGCGAGTCAATTCCAGAATTAAATGACTTTGATGGTCTCTGGGTAATGGGTGGCTCTATGAATGTTTGGGAGGAAGATCAATATCCCTGGCTTATTGAAGAAAAGAAGGCTATCCGTCATGCAGTTGAAGATCTTAAAATGCCATTCCTCGGGATATGTTTAGGGCATCAGCTTCTCGCTGAGGCTCTAGGCGGTGAGGCAAAAAAAACGGATAATCATGAGATCGGTTTATTTGAAATTAAACCAACAACAGAGGGAAGGAGCCATGCTCTTTTAAAGAATTTTAATTTTTCAGATAAGTGGGTAAACGTTCATTTAGTTGAGGTCTCAAAGACTCCTAAAGGTTCAACCATCTTGGCATCCTCTAGTGATTGTCATAATCATATTATGCAGGTCTCTGAGAATGCTTTTTCTTGCCAGTTCCATCCTGAGGTTTGTGGTCATACATTCGAAGGCTGGATGTGCATTCCAGGAATACCATCCAGTCTTGAGAATCTTTTGGGCAAGGATGGCCTTGAAAATTTTCAAGACGAATTTACAAAGAATTTATCCTCAAATAATAAAGCTTCCCAAACTTTATTTAATAATTGGTGTGATCTGGTTTTTAATTAATTGCATTTCACTAAAATCAATGTCAAAATTAAGTTTTTGATTCGCATGAGATTATGACTGCAAAAAATTGCTCCCAATGTAATGAGCCATTTGGATGCGGTGCAGGAACAGGGAATTGCTGGTGCATTAGCTTTCCGCCAATCATGGCCCCAACTTCTGAGGAGGACTGTTTTTGTCCATCATGCCTTAGTGAGGCAATTAATCAGAAAATTGACTCTCTTGTTAGAGAGAAAGGTATGGAAGAATTTCAAAAATTTGTAGAGCCACACCGCACCCAAACAAAGCTTGTTAAAAATGTTGACTATACGATCAACGATGGGCTCTATGTATTTAGTAAGTGGTATCTTATTAAGCAGGGCGATTGCTGCAATAATGGCTGTAAAAATTGCCCTTATTAAAACTCAATATATATACTATCCATTTTAAAATATATAAATTCAAAGGAGCCTCATGATGAATGATGAACAAGTTGAAAAGATATTAAAAGAACTCCGAGATATACGCGGGGTAATGAATAAGGCTTACCAATTATTTTGGGCTGCAAGTTTATTGCTACTTCTCATCCTGATTGTTAATTTTATTTAAGTAAGAGCTTCTTTTGAATGATTAGAGCAATTCTACAAATAGGCAACCCAGCGCTTCGTCAGGTTGCTGATCCTGTCGATGTCAGTCAGATTCAATCTGATGAAATTCAAGCCCTCATTGATGACCTTATTGAAACCATGAGGGATGCTAATGGCGCGGGTCTGGCCTCTACTCAAATCGCTGTTCATAAAAGAATCTGCGTGATTGAGGTGAAAAAAAACCCTCGCTATCCTTACAAGCCAGACATTCCATTAACTGTATTAATTAATCCAAAAGTCACCTTTCTAACGGAAGACAGAATCAACGTCTTTGAAGGATGCCTTTCAGTCCCCAATATGAGAGGCAAGGTTGATCGCTGCCCTGAAATTCAGATTGAAGGGTATGACCGTGAAGGAAATAATGTCAGCTTTATATCAAAGGGAATCAGCGCTGGAACCTTTCAGCATGAGCTCGATCATCTCGATGGTCTCATCTATACCGATCGAATGGCAGACTCGAGTTCTCTCACAACCATAGAAGAATTTGCAGAGCATTACGAGGATGGCTTTAAGCAACAAGTCATCAGCATTGTTGACCTCTATGGTAGTTGATAAAACTTCTTTATCGCTATAGTTCAATTTGAAATATAGTATTAAAAATTAATGATTTTTCTTCATTCTTATAACTAATTGTTCTTTCATATATATCATTAGAAAGTTTCTATTTTTTAGCCAATTTAAAGATAATTTTTATAGATTTGATGGACTACTTTCTATATACTCGTTCCTTGTAGGGATATAAAAATTCCTGCAGGTAAAAAAGGAGAGAGATTTATTAAACTAAAAAAGGAGATAATGTTTTGGAAGATCAAATATTAGCTTTAACGGCTGAAGTAGCCGCTATAAAAGGTGCTGCCGAGGTCACAAACAGGATGTTTGCTGAGGCGTACTATTACATAACAATTCCTTTGATGGTTCTCATTCATGCTGGCTTCCTTCTCTATGAGATGGGTGCTACACGCTTGCAGAATGTTCTGTCATCGGGTGTTAAAAATTTACTCGCGTTCGCGTTTACTATCGCTGCATGGTATCTATTTGGCTGGTGGTTCTACTGGGCCCTGCCAACTTGGCCGTTAGACCTCGCCGCAGGCGCTGGTTATATGGAGATATCGGGTCTAGAGTATGCAAACTCTATCGCATGGGCTTGGGGCGATTCTGCTCAGTACATGGGACCAAATATGGGTGACAATGCTTCAGGTGTATTCTGGGGTGCTTTTGCTCTATTCGCCGCAACAACTGCATCGATCGCATCTGGTGCACTAATCGAGAGAATACAAACTGTAGGTTTTGTAATCTGTGCGGTTGTGCTAGGTACTGCCGCATGGGGTATTGCAGCGGCATGGGGATGGCATGCTGACGGATGGTTAGTAACTGAGTTTGGATATCACGACTTTGGTGCTGCTGGTCTTGTGCACGCTGTCGCTGGATTCTTCGCGCTGGGTGTTCTATTGAACTTAGGTCCACGTGTAGGAAAATTCAACGCTGACGGTTCAGCCAATCATCTTGCGGGTCATAACATGCCGCTTACAGTAACTGGCTTAATGCTGATTATTGTTGGATTCTTTGGATTCCTAATGGCTTGTATCATTCTGCCTGGAGAAGGTTGGAGTTGGTATGGTGACAGAGCGACTACCATTTATGGTACTCCAATGACACTTTCAGCACTAGCATTTAACGTTCCTCTGGCTGCTGCTGGTGGAATTATCGGTGCTTGGGTTATGACTAGAGATCCTTTCTGGATGATGTCTGGCTGTCTAGCAGGTATTATTTCAGTAGCCTCGGGTCTTGATGTGTACTTTGGTTCAACTGTCATAGCTGTATCTATGCTTGCTGGTATTATTCTGAAGCCTTGTGCAGACTGGCTAGAGGGTCTTGGTATCGATGATGCTGTTGGTTGTGTTACGGTTCACGGAACGATTGGACTATTTGGCGTTGTAATGCTTGGTATCTTAGGTTCTGGAGTTCCAGGACTTGGCGCTTTTGCTCCAGAAGATACTGTTGCAATTAGCCTATTTGGCCAAATTGTTGGCGCAGTAGTCATGTTCTTGCTAGGTTTTGTTCCAGGATACGTTGTGTCTTGGATAGTGAATAAGGCTGGAATGTTACGTATCCCAGACGCAGTTCAAATCAAAGGTCTTGATGCAGTGAAAGTACCTGCACAGGCATACCCTCAAGGTATGACGAGCCCTGAATCTGAATCTTAATTTTTAAGGAGAATTAATATGGGATATTTTGCTGAATCTTTTGCAGAACTTTATAATGCTGATGGTTGGATGGACATGGGCATGTATATCGGTGCTGGTTCATCAGCCGCTGGCTGGTGGACAGTGATTGCTACGGTAATGTTGGTAGGAGTCTTAGTTAAAGGCAACACTGACGAGCAGGATCACTATAAGTAAAATCTGTAAAAAGTAAAAAAACGAAAAGGGCGGTATGAAAATACCGCCCTTTTTTTTGTAAGAATGAATCCGTTAAACTTTAAGTAATAGTCTCGCTGGATCTTCTAAAGCTTCTTTAATGGAGATTAAAAATTGAACCGCCTCTTTGCCATCAATAATGCGATGATCATAAGATAAAGCAAGGTACATCATGGGTTTTATGACCACTTCACCATTCACTGCAATAGGACGCTCTTGCGTCTTATGCATTCCTAAGATAGCACTCTGGGGTGAATTAAGTATAGGCGTTGAAAGTAGTGAGCCAAAAACGCCGCCATTAGAAATCGTAAAGGTGCCACCACTCATCTCTTCAATCCCAAGCGTCCCATCTTGAGCTCTGACAGCATAATCCATAATCCCTTTCTCAATATCATGCATCCCCATTTTGTGGGCATCACGAAGAACGGGAACAACGAGACCTCTATCAGAAGAAACAGCAACAGAAACATCACAGAAGGCATGATAAACAATATCGTCACCATCTAAATAGGCATTCACCGTTGGGAATTTTTTGAGTGACTCGACGGCTGCTTTTACAAAGAAAGACATGAATCCTAATTTCACAGAGTACTTCTTCTCGAAGGCCTCTTTATAGCTCGCTCTCATTGCCAAGATTTCACTCATATCAACTTCATTAAAGGTTGTCAGCATGGCAGTATTTTGAGTCGCTGAATGAAGCCTATTTGCAATCGTTTTACGGATTCGAGTCATTGGGACTCTCTCCTCCATTCGGTTACTGCTCGGTTGAGACGATTGCGAAACTGGGGCAGCAGATGGCTCTTCTCTAGGAATTTCAGTTGCAGCAACTGGCTCTTTTTTGGCCTCTTCTTTTGGAGCTTCTTCAGGGCTTAGCTGGGCAGCTTTTACAGGCTCTTCTTGGGTAACTTGCTCCTCTTGAGGAGTATCATCATTTGAAGCATCTGCCGAATCATCTAAAAGACCAAGAACTTGCTGCTCATTAACGGTTTCTCCCTCTTCAGCTAGAATTTCAGTGAGGATGCCAGACTCTTCTGCAGGAACTTCAAGAACGACTTTATCCGTCTCAATTTCGACGATAACATCATCAACCTCTACAGAGTCTCCAGGTTTTTTATGCCATGCAGCAACGGTTGCCTCGTTAATCGATTCTGGCAAAACAGGTACTTTTACTTCTTTCATTTCTTAATGCTCCTAGCTTTATTAATAGGCTGAATGCCTAGTCCTTTTTCAATAATATGACTTTGATTAATATTATGCATTCTAACACTGCCTTCTGCAGGAGCAGCATAAAGCTCACGCGCTACTACATGAAGAGTTTGTCCCTTTTTAATGCTTTCCATAAAGTTATGTCTTGAGGTATACCAAGCGCCTTGATTGATGGGTTCTTCTTGACACCAAACTATATCCTTGGCCCCCGTAAATTTAGCTAACTCAGATTGAAGCGCTTCGTGAGGAAAAGGGTAGAGCTGCTCTAGTCTAAGAATAGCAACATTATTTATTTGATCATCTTGACGACGCGTTAGTAACTCATAAAAAACTTTTCCACTGCACATTACGACTCGATCAACCTTTTTAGGTTTAATGTTGTCATATTGTTCTTCATAAACATCTCTAAATTTACCCTCAGTAAACTTAAATAAAGGAGAGGCTGCAAGAGGGTTTCTAAGCAAGCTTTTAGGAGACATAATAATCAGTGGTGCCCTAAACTTTCTGAGGACTTGACGCCTAAGTAGATGGAAAATTTGTGAGGCCGTTGATGGAACACAAACCTGCATATTGTGACTGGCACAGAGCTGAAGAAAGCGCTCTAGTCTTCCTGAGGAGTGCTCAGGTCCTTGACCTTCAAGGCCATGAGGTAGAAGCATAACGAGGTTTGATAGGCGGCCCCATTTAGCTTCTCCCGATGCTATAAATTGATCAATAATTGCTTGAGCGCCATTCACAAAGTCTCCAAACTGAGCTTCCCATATAACGAGGGACTCTGGGTTTGCAGTGGCGTAACCATATTCAAATCCAAGCGCTGCCTCTTCAGAGAGGATTGAGTCAAATATTTGAACTCTGCCCTGATTCTCATTAATGTTCATAAGTGGGGTGTAATCTTCATTAGCGAGCTGATTATGTAAGACTGCATTCCTATGAAAAAAAGTTCCTCTGCCGCAGTCTTGTCCAGTGAGTCTAATGGGAACCCCAACTTCAGTTAAACTGGCAAAAGCAAGCGTTTCAGCAAATCCCCAGTCAGCATTAATTTTGTCATTAGCCATTTTGTTTCTCTCTGACATCATCTTTTTAACGCGTGGATGAACTTCGAATCCATCTGGGACATGCTGCAGTTTTTTGTTGAGATCCTTGATATGTTTTTTGCTGATTGCAGATTTATAGGGATCATGCCAAGTTGAGTCAAAATAATCTTCCCAAAGTAATTCCCAAGCCCTTTTATTTTTTGGCTCTAGGATGTTGTAGGCTACTCTGTTGCCGTCTTTTAGTTCTTGTCGATAGTCGGCAATCATCGCGTCAACCTCTGATTGATCAATGACACCTTGTTTCATTAAGGTATTGGCATAGTTTGCACGCGTCGTAGGAAGTTTTCTGATGGCCTCGTACATTAATGGCTGAGTGACAGCTGGTTCGTCAGCCTCATTGTGACCGTGTCTTCTGTAGCACACGAGGTCAATGACCACATCTTTCTTGTAGCGCATGCGATAGTCAAGTGCGAGCTTAGTTATAAAGCTAACCATTTCTGGGTCTTCTGCGTTGACATGAAAGACTGGCGCATTAATCATTTTTACAACGTCAGTACAGTAATCCGTTGACCTGGCATCCGTTTGTTTTGAGGTCGTAAAGCCAATCTGATTGTTAATAATAATGTGAACAGTGCCCATCGTTCTGTAGCCGCGTGATTGAGACATATTTAAGGTCTCCATCACAATG